>Ga0316613_10000023_pt1 | contig 239467 bp, 210 predicted proteins | sample OWC_soil_day10_C_2_FD_207647 | JGI IMG/M metagenome (GOLD analysis project Ga0316613, IMG submission 207647) | Wetland soil microbial communities from Old Woman Creek delta, Ohio, United States - OWC_soil_day10_CT_b | ecosystem: Environmental > Terrestrial > Soil > Wetlands | place: USA: Ohio... | reverse complement strand
GACCGTGAAACGAAGTCGCGCCGATGATAGTGCATACTACGTGTGCGAAAGTAGGTCACCGCCAGGCTCCTCATTCATAAAGCCCTCCTTGCATATGCATCGAGGGCTTTGTGTCGTCTACAGTTCGCAAAGATGCGAGCATGCAGAACCCGCGGGTCCACCGGCGATCAGCCCAGCGCTTCGCGCAAACCTCTCAGATAGCCGCTGCAGAAGGCGGCAGTCGTCGGACCGTCGGGAACGTAGGCGAAGGGCTCGACGCCGATCGCGCCCTGATAGCCTTGGCGTTGCAGCGCCGCGAGGATCGGCGCGAATTTCATTTCGCCCTGGCCCGGCCCGCGGCGGTTCGGGTCGTTGACCTGAATGTGGCCGATCAGTCCGGTCGGCAGCCAGCGATCGATGAGATCGGCAACCGGCTCGCTTTCACCGAGACCGGCGGCGCTGCAGTCGATCATCGTGCGCAGATTGGGATGATCGACGCTACGCACCAGCGCGGCGGCCTGCGCAATCGTATTGATGACCGGTGTCTCATGCGCCGACAGCGGTTCGAGGCAGTAGGTCACGCCGTCGGCGGCGGCTGCGTCGGCGACGCTGGCCAGCGCTTCGCGCAGTCGGCCGAGCGCAATTTCGAGCGTCTCGCCGGCGGCGATCTGGCGCTGCTTCGGCGATCCGTGCACCAGTACTGCTCCGCCCAGTTCGGCGCACAGGCCGGTCAAGCGGCGCATCACGCCCAGCGTTCGCGCGCGCAGCGCGTCGTCGGGGTCGGTCAGCGACAGCCCTTCCGGTTTGACCAGCAGCCAGTGCAGTCCGGTGACGGTCAGTCCGAAGGATTCGACGGTGGCTCGGATACGTGCCGCTTCGCGCGCAGTGATTTGCTCAGGCGTGTCGCTGAGCGTGAACGGGGCGATTTCGAGCCCCTGATAGCCCAGCGTCGCGGCGAGCTCGCACTGCCGCTCGAACGGCATTTCGGCGAGGACTTCATTGCACAGGGAAAATCTCATCGTCGCGCACTCGGCGAATTCATACTTCCAGCATGACGGGCAGGCCGCTCTCGGCCGATTGGTAGAGCGCGCGTACCAGCACCACCGTATTGCGCGCCTGCACGCCGTCGATCAGCAGCGGCGTGCCGTTACGTAGCGAGCGAACCATGTCTTCGATCTGCCGCTGGTGTCCGGAAAAGTCGATCTGGTCAGGCGCGCCGGCGCCCGATCCGGACGACGCATTGTCCGGCGAAGCGAGTAACTCGGCGTCGGCCGGTGTCGCGTCGCGAAAGTCCCAGCGAACGATGCGCTCGTCTTCGATCGCCGCGCTGCCGAATTCGCCGCAGATCTCGATTCGCCGCTCCCAGCCCGGATAAGCGGCAGTGGTTGCCTCGATCGTGCCGAGCGCGCCGCTGCCGAAACGCAGCGCCGCGCAGGCGGTGTCTTCGGCCTCGATTCCCAGATGCACGCGGCGCGTCTTGAAGGCGAAGATCTCCTGCGGCATTCCGGCCAGCCATTGCAGCAGGTCGATGGCGTGGATCGCCTGATTGATCAGCGCGCCGCCGCCGTCGATCTTGAGCGTTCCCTTCCAACCGCTGTAGTAGGCCGCCGAGCGGTGCCACTTGATGTACGCGCTGCACAGACTAAGCCGCCCGAAACGCCCGGCGTCGAGCGCTTCCTTGAGGACGCGCGCGCCGCGCGACAGGCGGGCCTGGAAAATCGCAGCGACTTTGACATTGGCCTGGCGCGCCGCATCGAGCAGCGCATCGACGCGTTCGACGGTGATTTCGAGCGGCTTTTCGACGATCAGCTGCTTGCCGGCACCGATCGCCTGCAGCGCCGGCTCAAGATGCGCGCCGCTCGGCGTCGTGATGCAGACGACGTCGATGTCGGGGTTGGCGAAAAAGACTTCGGCCGAATCGGTGTGGAACGGCACGTCGTTTTTGTTCGCGAAGTCGCGCGCGCGACCCGGCGCGCTGTCGAGCGCACCGACCAGGCGGATGTCGTGCGTCGCGCTCAGCGCGCTGATCGCCTTGGCGTGGTAGTTGGCGATCATGCCGGTGCCGACGATACCGAAACCGATCGTCTTTTTCCGGGTCATGGGGTAATCCTTTCGGCCTGTTGCTGGGCGCAGAGGGCGAGCTCGCAGACCTTGAAACAGTGGTCATGCGTCATCGCGCTTTGCGTGCGTTCGAAGACGTCGCGCCAGAGGTCTGTGTAGTAGGGCAGCGGCGCCGACGAGCAGTCGATGTAGCGGCTGCCTTCATGGTTGACCAGGAACAGATGGTCCTTGCCCGGGCGTCCGCAAATATCGATGTACTTGCGCAGTTCGATGGTCCCTTCGCTGCCGAGGATCGTCAATCGTCCGTCACCCCAGGTGTCGAGGCCGTCGGGGGTGAACCAGTCGACGCGGATGTAGCCGCTGGCGCGTCCGTGCGCAAGCACGATCTCGCCGAAATCCTCGAGTCCCGGATCGTCGGGATGGCCGAGATTGCCGACGCGCGAGGTGACGATGCTCGCATCATCAACGTCGGCGAAGTGCAGGAACTGGTCGATCTGGTGCGAAGCGAGGTCGCTGAGGATGCCGCCGTAGGCCTGCGGGTCGAAGAACCACGGCGGACGCAGCGCGCGGTTGAGCCGGTGCGGACCGAGCCCGACGGTCTGCAGCACCGTGCCGATCGCACCGGCGCGAACGAGTTCGGTGGCGACGGTCACCGCGCGTACCTCGAAGCGTTCGGTGAAATTGACGCTGAAGATCCGCCCGGTTTCGCGCTGAACGCGGCGCAGCTCGTCGAGTTGGGCGAGCGTCGTCATTCCCGGTTTGTCGACCATCACGTCCTTGCCGTGGCGCATAGCGTCGATCGCCACTTGCGCGCGCTGGCAGGGAATCGCCGCCGAGACGATGAGCTCAATATTCTGATCGTCGAGCAGCGTGCGCCGGTCGGCGACTCGCGGAATCTGCGGGAAGCGTTTGACGAAGCCGTCGAGCGTTCGCACCTCGTCGTGCGTCCAGTAGCCGACGCATTGCGCGCCGATTGCCAGCAGGCTGGCGACCTGGTCGTAGATGTGGCGGTGATCGATGCCGATCACGGCGAAACGTAGTTGCGGAGAGTTGATCATTGTCAGGTCCTGATGTGACGACGCTTCTATTCCTTGAGTTCTTCATGCACCAGCAGCTTTCTGAGCCAGCCGAAGGCGTTGAGCTGGGAGAGCGCCATCAGGATGATCGCGCTGGCGAAGATCAGGCTGATCGGCCGCGTAAAGAACGGCGTCGGGTCGCCCGAAGACAGGATCAGCGCGCGCCGCAGGCTGTTGTCGGCCATCGGACCGAGGATGATGCCGAGCAAGAAAGGCGCCGCCGGGTACGACATGCCGCGCAGCAGCAAGCCGATCACGCCGAAGACGAAGACCAGGTAGATGTCGAAGATGCTGTTGCTGATCACGAAGGCGCCGACCATGCACAGCACATAGACGATCGGCATCAGGATCGTGCTCTTGACCGCCAGAATCCTGACCGTCGCTTTGGAGACGACGAGCGCCAGCAAGACCATGGTGATTGCGCTGAGCGCCATATAGACGCTGATGTCGACGACGAACCCCGGGGTCTCGCTCATCAGCAAGGGGCCGGGACGCAGGCCGTGCAGCCACAGCGCCGCGAGCAGCACCGCCGCCGGCGCGCTGCCCGGAACGGCGAGCGAGAGAACCGGAATGATCGCGCCGCCGATGCACGCGTTATTTCCGGCTTCGGCGGCGACGACGCCCTCGTAGGCGCCCTTGCCGAAAATTTCCGGCGTCTTGCTCGATTTCTTCTCGGCCCAGTACGAGAGCCAGCCGGCGACGTCTTCGCCGACGCCGGGAATGATTCCGATGGCCACCCCGATGAATGACGAACGGATCATGTTGAGCTTGTTCTTGAGCAGGATGCCCAAGCCCTTTTTGACCTCGAGCGAGGTCGTTTTGACTTGCGCACGCGCGGTGCTCGAAACCAGTCCGTAGAGGATTTCGGGAAAGCCGAACAGGCCGATCATCACCGGAATCAGTGGGATCCCCGACATCAGGTCGATTACGCCGAACGAAAAGCGTGGATAGGCATTCATGCCGTCCATGCCGATCTGCGAAACGACCAGCCCGAGAATCCCCGATATCCAGCCCTTGAGCGGGTCGGCTCCGGCGGTCAGTTGGCCGCAGATCATGACGCCGAAGAGCGCCAGCAGGAAGAACTCGAAGGCGCCGAACTTGAGCGCCAGAGTCGCCAGCGGCGGCGTCAGCAGCAGCACGCAGAGCGTCCCGGTGAGCGTTCCGACGCACGACGACATGGTCGCCACGAAGATTCCCTGGCCGCCCTCGCCGCGCTGGCCGATCGGAAAGCCATCGACGGCGGTCGCTGCCGACGCCGGTGTTCCGGGAATGTTCATCAGGATCGCCGACTGGCAACCGCCCGAGATCGCGCCGATATATACGGCGATCAGAGAGAGGATCGCGACTTCATTCGAGAGCTTGTAAGTGAGCCCGGTGAGCAATGCCACAGCCATCGTCGCGGTCAGCCCGGGCAGCATGCCGACGATCAGGCCGAAGAAAACCGAAACGACCATCGTAAACAAGCTCACTGGCTGAACGACGAAGTGCAGCACGCCGAGAAAATATTGCCAATCCATGAAGAACACCCCTATGGCAGCGGAACGTGGAAGACCATCTGGAAGACGCCGTAGATCGATCCGACGACGAGCGCGGTGATCATCAGGTTCTTGACCAGCGAAGTCGCCTTGAGAATGGCCATGAGCAGGATCATGAACATCGAAGTCGACATCCAGAACGGCAGGCGCGGCGCCAGCACGAAGGTATAGAGCGCCAGGATCAGCGCGCCGACCATCATTTCGCGCGCCATCCGGGACTTTCTGAAAATGTCGAACCAGGCAACGAATCCGGCCAGATTCTGTCTGGCGCCGCCGTTACGGATGCTGCGCTTGAGCAGCATCGCGCTGGTCAGCAACAGCAATAAGGCCAGGACCATCGGCAGCATGCCGGGCGAGGCGTAAAGCGCGCCGCCGACATCGACGCCCATGCGATAGCTGTCGACGATCATCACCAGCGACAGGATCATCAGGCCGATGCTGGTGACAAAATCAAAATGCGTTTTTTTGTCCACGGACCAACTCCTTGCTCAAAAAACCGCCGGCCAGCGACCGACGCGGTCGATCACTGGCCGGACGCCAAGTCTTACTTGAGCCTGGGGATGGCAAATTTCTCGGGCGAGATCTTGGCGGTGCCGCCGTCAAACAGCGTCCAGGAAACGATAGACGCCAGTTTGGCGACGTGCGCTTGAGCTTCGTCGCCGCTGAGCGCCAGCACGACCGATCCCTTCTCGGCTGCGAATTTCTTGACGGTATCGCTCGCGACGGCGATCTTGAAGGCGCCGTCGATCGCTTGCACGACGTTGGCCGGCGTGTCTTTCGGCACCATGATACCGAACGATTCGCCCATCGGCAGGTAGGGCTTGATTTCGGGGACCGATGCGGTGATCGGCGGAATGTCGGCGGCGCCCGAGAGCTTGAACGGCTGATCCATCAACACTGCCAGCGCATTCATTTTTCCGGCGCGAATGTGGTCGACCATCTCCATCAACAGTTGCGGAACGACGTCGACCTCGCCCGACAGTCCGCCGATGATCGCCGGCGCGCCGCCCTGATAGGCGATGTGCTTGTAGGCGAGCTTGGTCCCGAGCTTGAGCACTTCGGCGCCCATGTAGCCGCCGCTGCCGACACCCGCGGTGCCGAAGGTGATTTCGCCCGGCTTGGCCTTGAGCGCGGCGAGCAGGTCGGCCATCGTCTTGTACTTGGCGTCAGCGCCGCCCTTGGTAACGATGGCGTTGGGCGAGTAAGTGGCGATCCAGATATGCCAATCCTTGTAGGTCTTCTCGCCGAGGCCCATCACCGGATAGGAAGCAAAAGCCAGCAGACCGTTGGCGGCGATCGTGTAGCCGTTGTGCGGCTTGTTCCAGACGCCCAGCGTGCCGATCGACCCGGCGGCGCCCGGCTGGTTGATCACCGAAATGGTGGTCTTGAGCGCGCGGCCCATTTCTTCGGCGATGGCGCGAGTGGTCAGATCGGTACCGCCTCCGGGGGGGTAGGGGACGACGATCGAGATGTCCTGCGTCGGCCATTTGGGCGTCTGCGCGCTGCTCATTGGCGACCACAGGGTGGCCAGAGCGAGGACGGTGACTGCAGGAATTCGCCAGCTAATCTTCTTGCTCATAGTTGAATACCTCCACCAGTAAAAATCGTTCGTTTGAACTACGGGAGTTGCGACCTTGCGAGAACCGACTTGCCTTCCTTTGCCGTGCAGTGGAACAACTGGCTGAGCGGCGGGTGATCTGGCGCTTCTATTGAACTGAGCAATAACTCCGCCGAGGCGACGGCCATTTCGTGTTCCGGGCGCTCGATGCAGGTCAGCTGGGGCAGCAGAACCCCCGCCCATTCGGGAGTGCCGATCATCACCAGCGACAGGTCCTCAGGCCAGCGAAGTCCATGATCCTGAAAATGCAGCAGCGCCCCCTTGGCGGTTTCGTGATGGCCGAGTACCGCCGCGCTGACGCCTGAGGCCATCAACTGGGCGCCCATCCGCCGTCCAGCGTCGGCCGAGAGTTCGTCGGTCAGCACCAGTTCATTGTCGACTGCGACGCCATACTCGCGTAGCGCGGCCTGATAGCCATCGACCCGTTCGCGAACATTGGGGATCGGCGAGTCCCAGCCGGAAAAGGCGATTCGCCGGTGCCCCGCTGCGAGCAGCTGAAGCGTTGCCAAATAACCCGACTGGAAATTGTCGTGACCGACGAAGTTGTGCGTCATCGACGAGTCGGGAAAGGACCGTTCGAGAATGACATAGGGAATTCGGTGACGGCGCAGTAACTCGGTATTCGCTTCGAGCGAAAGCGCGGGACAGAGGATGCAACCGTCGATTCGTTGCTCAACCAGGCGTTCGAGAATGATGCGTTCCTGCTCGGGGTCTTCGTCGCTGTTGCACAGCGTGACGACATAGCCGGCCTGGCGCGCAATCGAAACGATTTCGACGCACATGCGCGTGAAAAAGCTGTTGCCGAACTGGGCGACGACAATGGCCAGGATCCCACGGCGCTTCCCCTTGATGCTGCTGGCAGCGGCATTTTTGACGTAGCCGATCTCGGCGGCAGCGGCCTGGACCCGCTCTCGCAGTTCGGGCCGCAGATAGCGTTCGGCATTGCTGAAGACGTAGGACACCGTAGCGATCGACGTCCCGGCCTTTCTGGCCACGTCCTTGATGGTCACCGATTTTCTAGCCTTGGCCGGCGTGGTCACGATCTGGCGCCCTCGTTGTGGAAACGTTTACACAACGATTATTCAAAGTTCGATTTCTGCTGTCAATATGTAAATAAAATGTGTAAAAGTCAGTTCGGTGGGTACGTGCGCCGGCGCTTCGACGCGCCGAGAGCGTGGACAACGGGCTGACGGAAATGCCAAAGGGCCGGTGCGACGTCAAGTCGGACCGGCCCTTTCTGAAGCATTATCCTGTCAAGGGGTAGTGTCAGCTAGGCGCGCTTCGGCGAGGCGCTTTTCGATGCGCTTGTGATTGAACACCGAGGCGACCATGAAGGCCACGCCGAGGACCATCAAGCTGACGGCAATCGGGCGGCTGACGAGGATGTGCCAATCGCCACCGGAGACGACCATCGAGCGCCGCAAGTTGGCTTCAGCCATTGGGCCCAGAATCAGCGCCAGCAGAATTGGCGAGAGCGGGTAATCATAACGCTGCATGAGATAGCCAATGACACCGAAGCCGATCGTCAGATAGACATCAAAAACGTTCTGGCGCATGGCATAGGAGCCGCAAAGCGAGAGCACGAAGATGATCGGAATCAGGATTTCCTTCTGGATGCCGATGACTCTGGCAAAGAAGCGCACGCCAAAAGCACCGACGACTAGCATGGCGACGTTGGCGACGATCATTGCGGCGAAAACGTTATAGACGATGTCCATGTGCTCTTTATAGAGCAGCGGGCCAGGTTGCAGCCCCTGAACGATGAAAGCACCGAGCAGTACCGCCGTCACCGCATCGCCGGGAACGCCAAGCGACAGCAACGGGATCATGGCGCCGCCCGAACAGGCATTATTCGCCGATTCGGTCGCGGCGACGCCTTCGATGAGACCCGTGCCGAACTTCTCAGGATGTCGGGACGAGCGCTTGGCTTCGGCGTACGAAACGAAGGCCGCGATATCTCCGCCAGCGCCCGGGATAGCGCCGACGATGGTACCGATTGCGCTCGACTTGAGGATATTGGGCGCCGACGTCTTGATGTCGGCCAAACTTGGAAAATACTGCCCTATCCGTGCTTTGATTTTCTCCGTCACGCCCATCTTCTCGATATTCGAGAAAAGCTCGGCGACGGCGAAGAGACCGATCAGCGTCGGGATGAACGACGGCCCCTCCATCAGATCGATCACCCCAAAAGTGAAGCGCGGATAGCCCGAGATCGGGTCCATGCCGATGGTCGACAGTACCAGGCCGAAAAGTCCGGCCATGACGCCCTTGATGATCGATGTGCCGGAAATCGAAATGATGACCGACAGGCCAAAGAGCGCCAGTGCGAAGTATTCAACATAGCTGAATTCGAGTGCTACCCCCGCGACATAGGGCGACAAAAAGGTCATCACCAGCGCTCCGAACATGCCGCCGCTAAACGACGCGAACAGCGCCATGGCCAGCGCGCGGCCCGCTTCGCCGCGTTGCCCCATCGGATAACCTTCGAGTACCGTTGCCGCCGCCGCCGGCGTTCCGGGCGTACGAATCAGGATCGCCGAAATCGACCCGCCGTACATCCCGCCGCAATAGATGCCGAGCAGCATTCCCAGACTCTCAACCGGCGGCCGTCCGAAGGTGAAGGGAACCAGCAGCGCGACGCCCATCGTCGCGGTGAGTCCCGGCAATGCGCCGATCGTGATACCGCCGGTCACGCCGATAAAAATCGCCAGCAGTACATGCCAATCGAGCATGACGTTGCCGAAACTGTGATAAAGAAGTGCGAAATCAAAATCCATTTTTTACTTCCAGAAATAGTTGGCTGGCCTAAACGAGATCTTCGAGGATACCCATCGGCATCGAGAGCATGAGCAACTTGGCGAAAAGCAGCCAGACCACAAACGTCGTTGCCAGCGAGACTCCGGCAATTTGCAGCGGACTACGTTTGCCGAGCAAGATCATGATGCCAGCGACCAACAAGACGGTTACGATCGGATAACCCAGCTGGTCAAGCAACACCGCGTAGGCGACGATGGCGAGCAGAGAAATCAGTGCCCGCTGAATGCCCTTGTCCTTGAATCTGATCGCCTCTGCTTGGCCTTTGGCACGTCCGAGCAGCGCATAAATGATTAGGATGAGGCTGAAAAAAATCAGGCCGATGGCCAGAACATCTGGAAAATAGCTGGGCCCGATCTTCATGATCAGATCGGCCGGCATTTTTGAGCCCTCATACAAAACGTAGGCGCCCAGCGCAATTCCTGAGCTGCCACCGATTAGGTCCGCAGTTTTCATTATTCCCTCTGAATGATTCCTTGGCTACAAATGCCGTTGAAGCAAGCTTATAAAAAGAGGCAAGCCATCAAGCAGCTTGCCTCATGGGGTTATTTATGACGAAAGACTATTTTTTAGCCAGACCGATACTCTTCATCACCGCCTCGACATCCTTGTAGTTCTGGTCAAGGAACTTGGTGAAGTCAGCGCTGTCCTGATAAGCGAGGTTGAGCGAAGCCTTGGCGGCAAGCTCTTTGAACGCCGGAGCATCCATGGCTTTCTTGAACGCGTCGCTCAGCTTCGTCTTGATCGCCGGCGGAACGCCCTTGGGCAGTCCGAGTCCGCGCCACGTATAGAACTCGACATTGACGCCCTGTTCCTTGAAAGTCGGCACGTCAGGGAAAATCTTGTCGCGTTCGGCGGACATCACGCCGAGAATTTTGAGGTTGCCGGCTTGCACCTGCCCGCGTACTTCCGCTACCGAAACGGCGACCGCCGTGAGGTGGCCGCCGACCAAAGACGTTACGGCCGGAGCGGCGCCGTCAAACGGCACGTGCTTGACCTTGATTCCGGTCTTGTCGGCGACCAGGCCGGCGGCGATGTGCCATACGGACCCTGGTGCCGAGTTACCGATAGTGATTTCGTCGGGGTGCGCTTTGGCATAGTCGATGAAGCCGCGAACGGTGTTGTACGGCGCGTCTTTTCTGACGGTCAGCGCTGCTGGATCCGAGTTGATGCGCATCATCGGATCAAAATTCTTCCAGGTGAAGGGAACCAAGCCTTGCGGCGGCAGCGAGTTAAGTTCGAAAGTAATCATGCCGACGGTGTATCCGTCAGGCCGCGCTGCGCGGATGGCGTTATGGCCGATGGCACCGGCGCCGCCAGTTTGATTGACGACAGTAATGCTTTGTCCGAGGAATTTTTCCGCTTCCTTAGAGAGCGCGCGAAGCAGGACGTCGGTACCGCCGCCGGGAGCCCACGGACAAATCACGGTAACCGGTTTTTCGGGGAAGGCGGCCATCGCCGGAGCGGCGAATGCACTGGCGACCATCGCCACAATACCGACAAGCATTGTTCTGCGTTTCATGGGTCTAACTCCTCTTTATTGATGCTGTTTTGGGATGGGATGCTGCGTGGCAACCGGTAGCACGAGTCTCCAAGCTCGCACTGCCACCCCGCGCACGGTTCACACTCTATGTCGTGAAAAATGGATCGTCAATCCATTTTATCTGGACGCGCTGAGAAGTCCGGCCTATCGCGCTCGGTGACCGGTGTTGCGAGTGATTGATGGCGGCCGTCCGCTTACTTGCTGATCGGCTCGTTGCGTCCGGAAAACTTGTCGCTCATGCGTAGCGCGGCGTCGGAAAACTCGCCAAGCGGCTTCTCGACGCAGTAACGGTCGATGAAGTTCTCGACCGTTCCACTCGATATCGACGACACCTGCTGGCCCTGGTTGGCATAGTTGTGTCCGGTCAGCACGCCGCGTATCCAGGCCAGGTAGATTTTTCTTTGCTCACCATCGTCCTTCGATTTGACCCACGCGCGGCAGGACATGTCGTCAAAGCCGACGATCTTTACCGGAGCGGCAGTGGCGCCGGTGGCGATCAAGGCCGCAAGCAGCAACAGCGTTCTCTTCGACATGGATCTTTCCTGTGCAATAAACCCGACGATGCCTTGATTCTCGCCTTTATCGCCGGTGTCGTCCAGGAAAGAGATTCGCCTGCGTTCGCGGGTACAATTCAGCCAGTCAATAGTGTTCCACTAGCTCAGGTCCAAGTTCATGATCGGTCATCTTTATGTTGTCGCCGCCCCGTCGGGCGCAGGAAAAACGACGCTGGTCCGTTTGCTGTTCGAGAAAGACCCGGGAATTCGCGTTTCCATTTCGACCACCACGCGGGCGCCGCGTTCTGGCGAAGAGGACGGCCGCGAATACCATTTCGTCGACGTCGAGAGTTTTCTCGAAATGGTCAGCCGCGGCGAGTTTCTCGAGTGGGCCGAGGTCCATGGCAACTACTATGGGACTTCGAAGCGCTGGATCGAAGCGCAGATGAGCGCGGGCAGCGATGTGTTGCTCGAGATCGACTGGCAGGGCGCGCAGCAGGTGCGCAAATCATTCCCGGAAGCGGTCGGGATATTCATCCTGCCGCCTTCGCTCGAGGCGCTCAAGCAAAGGTTGTCGGGTCGGGGTACCGACTCTGCCGAGATCATCGCCCGCCGAATTGCCGCGGCGCGAGACGAGATGCGGCATGTGGATGAATTCGACTATGTTATCATCAACGATGATCTGCAACAGGCGCTCGGCAATCTGATCTGCGTGGTCAGCGCCTCGCGACTTCAGTATAAAACCCAGCGCCAGCGACACGCGGCGTTGTTCGCGACACTACTTTAGGACGAGAAACATGGCACGAGTCACCGTAGAGGACTGCACACAGTTCATTCCCAACCGTTTCCAGATGACTCTCGCGGCGACTTATCGCGCGCGTCAGATCACCTCAGGTGCCACCCCGATGGTCGATGCCGACCGCGACAAGCCAACCGTGATTGCGCTGCGCGAGCTGGCGCTGGGCATGTACGGTCTGGAAGTTCTCAACCGCGGTCACGCCTGACCGACCGCGGCAGGTACGTGGTGCTTCATCGTGAGTCCCGACGCCGCCAACTCTGCCAGCGCCCCACCGTCGGATAAGACCGTCTACCAGAACGAGGATCCGGCGTACCGGGTCTTTGTCGATACCCTAAGCTATCTTGACCCCGACGAAATAGCCCTGATCGTCGAGGCGTATCGCTTCAGCGAGCAGGCGCACCAAGGGCAGCAGCGCCTCTCGGGCGAACCCTATATCACCCATCCGCTGGCGGTCGCCGGCGCGCTCGCCGAATGGCGGATGGACGCGCAGGCGATCGTCGCCGCGCTGCTCCATGACGTCATGGAGGATACCGCGGTCTCCAAAGCCGAGATCACGGCGCGCTTTGGCAAACAGGTCGCCGACTTGGTCGACGGGCTGTCGAAGCTCGAAAAAATAGAATTCCAGTCGTATCAGGACGCGCAGGCCGAGAACTTCCGCAAGATGCTGATGGCCATGGCGCGCGACCTGCGCATCGTGCTCATCAAGCTCGCCGACCGCTTGCACAACCTGCAGACGATGGCGCATGTCCGGCCTGACAAACGCCGGCGCGTCGCGCGTGAAACGCTCGAAATCTACGTGCCGATCGCCACCCGGCTCGGACTCAACAACATCTCGCGGCAACTGCAGGACCTCTCGTTCAAGCAGATCTATCCGCTGCGTTTTCGCGTGCTGACGCGCGCGATCAAGGCGGTGCGCGGCAATCGGCGCGAACTGCTGGGCAAGATCCTCGACGGCATCCGCAGCAAGCTGGCCGAGGCGAACATCGAAGCCGGCGTGTTCGGCCGCGAAAAGAGCCTCTATTCGATCTACCGCAAGATGGTCGACAAGCACCTCAGTTTCTCCCAGGTGCTCGACATCTACGGCTTTCGCATCATCGTCAAAGATATTCCGAGCTGCTACCTGGCGCTCGGCGCGCTGCATTCGCGTTACAAGCCGGTTCCCGGAAAATTCAAGGATTACATCGCGATTCCCAAGGGCAATGGCTATCAGTCCTTGCATACGACGCTGATCGGCCCCTACGGTACGCCGATCGAAATTCAGATCCGCACGCAGAGCATGCACCATCTGGCCGAAGAGGGAATCGCCTCGCACTGGCTCTACAAGGACAGCGAGGAGTCCGGCGCCAACCTGCAGGTCAAGATGCACAAATGGTTGCAGTCGCTGCTTGAACTGCAAAGTTCGGCCGGCGATTCGTCCGAGTTTCTCGAGCACGTCAAGGTCGACCTCTTCCCCGACGAAGTCTATGTGTTCACGCCCAAGGGAAAGATTCTGGCGCTGCCGCGCGGCGCGACGGTGATCGACTTCGCCTACGCCGTGCACACCGACATCGGCCACCGCTGCGTCGCCGCACGCATCGACCACGAGCTGATTCCGTTGTCCGCCGAACTAGCCAACGGCAATCAGGTCGATATCATTACGGCGCCGCATGCCAGCCCGAATCCGGCGTGGCTGACCTATGTCAAGACCGGCCGCGCGCGCAGCAAGATCCGCCAGTTTCTCAAGGCCATCCAGCAGGACGGCTCGAGTGCGCTCGGCGAAAGCATGCTCAATCAGGAGTTGCAGACGCTCGGCGTGACCCCCTCGGCGATCCCGGTCGCCGTCTGGGATCAGGTGATTCGCGATTCGGGTAAAAAATCGCGCCGCGAACTGTTCTCCGATATCGGCCTGGGACGCAGCCTGGCCGGCGTTCTGGCGCATCGCCTGGCGGCCCAGGACGAAGTGCCGCAGACCGACCCTGCGGTTTCCAAGCCGCTGGTGATCCGCGGCAGCGAGGGCGTGGTCATTCAACTGGCGTCGTGCTGCAAGCCGATTCCCGGCGACCCGATCATCGGCCTGCTGCGCAAGGGGCAGGGCTTGCGCATCCATACCCATGCCTGTCAGACGGCCCGAAAATCGCGCAGCAGCGAGCCGCAGAACTGGATTCACGTTGAATGGGAGCCGGCTCCCGGACAACTCTTCGATGTGCGCATCCGGGTCACCGCCAAGAACGTTCGTGGCGTGCTCGGGCGCGTCGCGACGGGGATTTCGCAGGCCGGCGTCAACATCGAGCATGTCAGCATGGACGAGAAAACGCTCGGCTTGTACACCGAGTTGCACTTTCTCGTCCAGGTTTCAGGCCGTCCGCAACTGGCCTTATTGATGCGCGGGCTGCGCCGTATTTCCGACGTTGTGCGTATCGTTCGTGAACAGGAGTAGTTTTGAAAGTCATGATTTTCGGCGCCGGTGTCGTTGGCGTCAGTAGCGCGTGGTATCTCTCCAAAGCCGGTCATCAAGTCACCGTTGTCGATCGCCAGCCGGGCGCCGGGCTGGAAACCAGTTTCGCCAACGGCGGTCAGATTTCAGTTTCGCACGCCGAACCCTGGTCCAATCCGCATGCGCCGCTGCGCGCGCTGGCGATGATGGGACGCGAGGATGCACCGCTGCTCTTTCGCCTGCGCTGGGATACCGCGCTGTTCGACTGGAGCTTGCGCTTCCTGCGCGAATGCACGCCGGGACGGACCTACGCCAATATGCGCGACATCGTCGCGCTGGCGCTCTATAGCCGCGATCAGCTCAAGGCGCTGCGCGCCGAAACGGCGATCGAATACGATCATCTCGAACGCGGCATCCTGCACGTCTACACCGACGAGAAGGAGTTCGCCGGCGCGATCGGCGCGGCCAAGCTGATGTGCGAGTTCGGCTGCGATCGGCAGACGATCAGCGCCGACGAGTGCGTGGCGATCGAGCCGGCGCTCAAGGCCGCGCGTCCCTTGCTGGTCGGCGGCGACTATACCGCGGCTGACGAATCGGGCGATGCGCAGGCCTTCACGCGCAAGCTTGCCGCGCTGTGCGCGGCGCGCGGCGTCGAGTTCCGCTACGGCACCACGGTCGACCAACTGCTCAGCGCCGGCGGCCGCATCAGCGGTGCCGTGCTCAAGACCGCCGCCGGCAGCGAGTCGGTGAGCGCCGATGCCTACGTCGTCGCGCTCGGCAGCTATTCGCCGCTGCTGCTGCGTCCGCTGGGAATCGGTCTTCCCGTCTATCCGGCCAAGGGTTACTCGGCGACGGTTCCGCTCTCGCCGTCGAGCGTCGCGCCGAGCGTGGCGATGACCGACGACGGGCACAAACTGGTCTTTTCGCGTCTTGGCCAGCGTCTGCGGATCGCCGGCACCGCCGAATTCAACGGCTACAACACCGAGCTCAACGACGTTCGCTGCGCTGCCTTGTGGCAGCGGACGCAGCAGCTTTTCCCCGAACTGCACCCGGCCGGCGAGCCCGAGTTCTGGTGCGGCCTGCGCCCGTCGACGCCGTCCAACGTGCCGTACATCGGGCGCTCGCGCCTGGCCAATCTCTATCTCAACACCGGCCATGGCACGCTGGGCTGGACCATGGCTTGCGGTTCAGGTACGGCGCTCGCCGATATCGTCGATGGCCGGGAGCCGCAGGTCCGCTTGCGCAGCAGCTAAACGAAGTTCTCCTGGGGGGCGATGGTATGAGTGCGGTGCTCTACGAAGTCGGCGACCGGGTCGCGACCATTACGCTGAATCGGCCGCAGTCGCTCAACTCGGTCAACCCGGCGATGATCGACGGCTTGCTGGGGAGCAGTTCGCAGGCAGCGAGCGATCCGTCAGTGCGCGCGGTCATCGTGCGCGGCGCCGGCGAGCATTTCATGGCCGGCGGCGACGTCAAATGGTTTCGTGAGCAGCAGGCCTTGCCCGCCGAGGACTGTCGCCAAAGCTTGGCGTCCTTGATCGAAGGCGTCCAGGCGGCGGTGCTCAACTTCAGGCAAATGGACAAGCCGGTGATTGCCGCGGTCCATGGCGCGGTGGCCGGTTTCGGCCTGTCGCTGATGATGGCTGCCGATCTGGTGCTGGCGTCGGAAAAGGCTTACTTCACGCTCGCTTACAGCAATATCGCGCTCTCTCCCGATGGCGGTGCGAGCTGGTCGCTGGTCCGCCATGTCGGGCTCAAGCGGGCGATGGAAATCGCCTTGTTCGGCGAGCGCTTCGACGCGTCGCGCGCCTACGAGTTGGGACTCGTCAACCGTCTGCTGGCGCCCGGGCAACTGGCGAGTGGGACGCAAGAGCTCGCCCGGCGCCTGGCTTGCGGCCCGGCGCTGGCGCTGGCACGCACCAAGGCGCTGCTCAACCAGTCGTTCGACCATTCGCTTGAAGCGCAGTTGCTCGCCGAGCAATGCGGCTTCGCCGACTGCGCCGCGCATTCCGATTTTGCCGAAGGGCTCGCCGCTTTCTTCGAAAAACGCCGACCGGTCTACGGCCAGGCGTGATCGCCGCGCATGTTGATCGATACCCACTGCCATCTCGACGCCGCCGAGTTCGCCTCCGACCGCGCTGCGATCGTTGCCGCGGCGCGCGCTGCCGGTGTTGCGGCGATGCTCATTCCGGCCGTCGCGACGGCCAATTTCTCTGCCGTTCGCGACAGCTGCCAACGCTACGCCGGGTGCTTTCCGGCCTACGGCCTGCACCCGCTCTATCTCGAACGCGCCGGCGACGCCGATCTGGTCATCCTGCGCGACTGGCTGGCGAGCGAACTGGGCGGCGCAACGCCGCCGGTCGCCGTCGGCGAGATCGGGCTCGATTTTTATGCGCCGGGTTTTGACGCAGCGAATCAGCAGCGCTTCTTCGTCGAGCAGCTCAAAATTGCACGCGATTTCGATCTTCCGGTGCTGCTGCACGTGCGGCGCGCCGTCGACCAGGTGCTCAAATGCTTGCGCCGGATCGGCGTCAAGCGCGGCATCGCGCACGCCTTCAACGGCAGTCGCCAGCAGGCCGACGAGTTCATTCGTCTTGGTCTAAAACTCGGTTTCGGCGGCGCCATGACCTACCCCGGGTCGACGCGTATCCGTAAGCTCGCCAGCACCTTGCCGATCGAAGCCCTCGTTCTTGAAACCGACGCGCCCGACATCCCGCCTTGCTGGCTTGCCGGCGGGCGCAATGCGCCCGCCGAGTTGCCGCGTATCGCGGCCACCCTGGCCGAGTTGAGGGGCGTTTCGCCTGCCGAGATACTGACCGCGACGTCGGCCAACGCACTCTCGCTGCTGCCGCCGGGTGTGGCGGCCATCTCGCCGGACACAAAATGAGCAGCGGCCGATCGCCCGATGTTGATGTTTAGACAGCGCTTTCGCGACAGCAACGCTTGCCAAAAGTTGCTGGTACACGGAAAAACCGCGATAATCCCGGGCTGTTGAGCATCAAGCGTCGTCAGTATTCGTTCTGTCGGTGTTTTATTTGCGCTAGTCGTCGTGCAATTCGCCTATAGCGAGAAAGGATTGAGCGTGGAAATTTTCAAGGCTGATGTAGTAATCGTGGGCGGAGGGGGGGCCGGCTTGCGCGCAGCGATCGCCGTCGCCGAGTCCGATCCGAAGTTGAAGATCGCACTGGTTTCGAAGGTCTATCCGATGCGCAGCCATACCGTGGCGGCGGAAGGCGGAGCGGCTGGCGTCAAGAAGCCGACCGACAGCTTCGAGTATCACTTTCACGATACCGTGGGTGGTGGCGACTGGCTGTGCGAACAGGACGTCGTCGAGTACTTCGTCAAACAGGCGCCGGTCGAACTGACCCAGCTTGAGCATTGGGGCTGCCCGTGGAGCCGCACCGAAGACGGTCACGTCAACGTGCGCGCCTTCGGCGGAATGAAGATCGAGCGCACCTGGTTCGCCGCCGACAAGTCGGGTTTCCACATCCTGCACACGCTGTTCCAGACCTCGATCAAGTATCCGTCGATCAAGCGCTTTGACGAACACTTCTGCGTCGATCTGCTCGAAGAAGACGGCCGCGCCCAAGGCGCCGTCGTCGTCGAAATGGGCACCGGCGAATTCACCATGATCGAAGCCAAGTCGGTGATCATCGCCACCGGCGGCGCCGGTCGCGTCTTCCGCGAAAGCACGCTCGGCGGCATCGTCACTGGCGACGGCATGGCGCTCGCTTACCGTCACGGCGTCGCGCTGCGCGACATGGAATTCGTCCAGTATCACCCGACCTGCATGCCGATCACCGGCCTGTTGTTCACCGAAGCGTGTCGCGGCGAAGGCGGCTATCTGGTCAACAAGGACGGCTATCGCTATCTGCAGGACTACGGCCTCGGCCCGCTCAATGACAAACCGAAGAACAAGTACATGGAACTCGGTCCGCGCGACCGTCTGAGCCAGGCTTTCTACTTCGAGCAGCAGAAGGGCCGCACCATCGAGCACCCGGTGCTTGGCTCGGTCGTCCATCTCGATCTGCGTCACCTCGGCGAAGCGTATCTGCGCGAGCGCCTGCCGCTGATCTACGAAATGGCCGAAACCTTCATGGGCATCGACCCGGCCAAGGAACCGATCCCGGTTCGCCCGGGCGTCCATTACACGATGGGCGGGATCAAGGTCGACGGCAACTGCGAGTCGTCGCTCAAAGGCCTTTACGCCATCGGTGAATGTTCGAGCGTCGGCATCCACGGTGCCAACCGCCTGGGTTCCAATTCGCTGACCGAGTTGCTGGTTTTCGGCAAGGTCGCTGGTGTCCAGGCCGCCGCCAATGCCAAGGCGCAAACGCCGGGCAATTCGGCCAGCCTGCTCAAGCAGGCACAGGCCGTCGAGCAGCGCGTCATGGCGCTCAAGACCAAAAAGGGCGGCACCGAGCGAATCGCCACGATCCGCAAGGAAATGGTGCAGAGCATGGAAGACGGTTGCGGCATCTATCGCATGGAAGACACCATGCAGGCGACCTGCGACAAGCTCGCCGAACTGCGTGAGCGCTTCAAGAACATCAGCATCGACGACCAGTCGAGCGTCTGGAATACCGATTGGCTGACGGCCATCGAGCTCGACTACCAGCTCGACGTCGCGCAGACGATGGCGCATTCGGCGATCAACCGCAAGGAATCGCGCGGTGCTCACCAGCGTCTCGACGGTCCTGACGGCGCTTACAAGTTGCGCGACGATGTCAACTTCCTCAAGCACTCCGAAGCCTACTATGTTGCCGGCGGCGCACCGCGCATCGCGCTGGGCGACGTCAAGATCACCACGTCCCAACCGGCGGCGCGCGTCTATGGCGCGGCTGGCGAAAAAGCAGACCAGGAAAGGAAAGCATCCCATGTCTGAAAGCCAAAAAGTCATTGAAATCGAGGTTCTGCGCTACCTTCCGGAGAGCGACGCCGCACCGCATTCGGAGATCTACAAAGTCCCGTTTTCTGACGACATGTCGGTGCTGCAGGGCGCCCAGTACATCAAGGACAACCTCGATGGTTCGCTGACCTTCCGCTGGTCGTGCCGGATGGCGATCTGCGGCAGCTGCGGCATGATGATCAACGGCATTCCCAAGCTGTCGTGCGAGACCTTCCTGCGCGACTACTACCCGAACCGGATCAGCATCGAAGCGCTGGCCAACTTCCCGATCGAGAAGGATCTGGTCACCGACCTTTCCGGCTTCATCGAAAAGCTCGAAGCGATCCAGCCCTACATCATCCCGAAGGAGCCGCGCACGCTCGAGCAGGGCGAATATCTGCAGACGCCCGAGCAGTTCAATGCGTACATCCAGTTCACCTCGTGCATCAACTGCACGCTGTGCTACGCGGCTTGTCCGCAGGTCGGATTGAACCCCGACTTCATCGGCCCGGCGGCGATCGCTCTGGCGCACCGTTACAACATGGACTCGCGCGACGGCGGCACGGCGCAGCGGATGGAACTGCTGGCCTCGGAAGACGGTGTCTACAACTGCAGCGCGGTGGGTTACTGTTCCGAAGTCTGTCCGAAGCACGTCGATCCGGGCAACGCCGTTAATATCAACAAGATCGAGGCGGCGAAGGATTACTTCCTGCGCTTCCTGTCGCCGAAAGGGGGTTCCAAGTGAGCAAGCGTAAGCCCTATGTCCGTTCGATGGACGGTTGGTGGAAGAAGAACCCCTACTACGTCGAGTACATGATTCACGAAGGCACGGCGCTGTTCGTCGCCGCCTACGCGATTACCCTGCTGGTCGGTCTGGTTCGCCTGGGCCAGGGTGAAGCGGCGTGGAACGGCTGGCTCGAAGCCTTGAAGAGCCCGCTGTCGCTGGTTTGCCACGTGGCTTTCCTGGTCGCCATTGCCTACCACGCATTCACTTGGTTCAAGCTCTTCCCGCTCACGATGCCGCCGATCATGGTCGGCGGCAAACGGCTCGAGCCCGGAGTGGTTGTCGGTAGCGGCTGGACGGCAGCGATCGTCGCCGCGCTTGCCCTGCTTGGTCTGGTTTGGAGGATTGCAGCATGAAAACACGTAAGCGTTCCAATGCCCCGATTTTCTGGGGCCTGTTCGGCGCCGGTGGCATGCTGGCCGGCCTGTTCGGACCGATGCTGGTGTTCATCACCGGGATCGCCGTTCCGCTTGGCCTGCTGCTGCCCAAGGACACGATGAGCTACGCGAAGATGCTGGCGTTTGCCCAGAACTTCGTCGGCAAGGCGTTCATCTTCGCCGTCATCGCGTTCATGTTGTGGCACGCCGGTCACCGTATCTTCCATTCGCTGCACGAACTGGGCATCCATGGTGGATTCTTCGGCAAGCTGATCTGCTACGGCGGCCCCTTGCTGGCAACGGTGATTTCGGCGGTCGTTCTGCTCGGCCTGGGCTTCTAGCCTTTCCCGAAAAGCTTCGTCTGGATTCCCGCGCCCGCCAGCAATGGCCGGCGCGGTTTTTTTTTGCGCCTTGATTTGTGCCAGCGCTTGCCGCAGGATCAGGCTACGGAGAGAAAACGATGACCGGGAATTATGTACTGGCGCTCGACCAGGGGACGACGAGTTCGCGCGCGATGCTGTTCGATCGGGCGGGATGCTGCGTTGGCGTCGCACAGCGCGAATTTACGCAAATCTATCCGCAAGCCGGGTGGGTCGAGCACGATCCGCTGGAAATCTGGGAGACGCAAATCGGCGTCGCGCGCGAGGTCCTGGCTGCGACCGGAATCGCCGCTGAGCAACTGGCGGCGATCGGCATCACCAACCAGCGCGAAACGACCATCGTCTGGGACAAGGCGAGCGGCCAGCCGATCCATAACGCGATCGTCTGGCAATGCCGGCGCACTGCGGGGATCTGCGACGAGCTCAAGGCGCGCGGCCTCGAATCGTATATCCGCGAGACGACCGGGCTGATCGTCGACGCCTATTTCTCGGCGACCAAGATCAAATGGCTGCTCGACCACGTTGCTGGCGCGCGCGAGCGCGCCAGCAAGGGCGAACTGCTGTTCGGCACCGTCGATAGCTGGCTGATGTGGAAGCTTTCCGGCGGCAAGCTGCATGTCACCGACTATTCCAATGCGTCGCGCACGATGTTGTTCAACATCCGCGAGTTGTGCTGGGATTCCCGCCTGCTCGCCGAACTCGACATCCCGGCGGCCATGCTGCCGCAGGTCAAGCCGTCGTCTTGTGTCTATGGGCAGACCGACCCGCTGATTTTTCCCGGCGCGACGATTCCGCTTGCCGGCGACGCCGGAGACCAGCAGGCGGCGCTTTTCGGCCAGGCGTGTTTTACCGACGGCATGGCAAAGAACACCTATGGTACCGGCTGCTTCATGCTGATGAATACCGGCCAGACGATCGTTCCTTCGCGTCACGGCCTGCTTACGACCATTGCCTGGGGCCAGGGCGGGCAGGTCGAATACGCGCTCGAAGGCAGCATCTTCGTCGCCGGCGCGGCGGTGCAGTGGCTGCGCGATGAACTGCGGATCATCGATAACGCCGCGCAGTCGGCGCAACTGGCGCAGGCCGTCGATGACAGCAATGGCGTTTACGTGGTTCCGGCCTTCGTCGGGTTGGGTGCGCCGTACTGGGATATGTACGCGCGCGGCGCGATCGTCGGCCTCTCCCGCGGCGCCAACCGCAACCATATCGTCCGCGCCACGCTCGAATCGATTGCCTTTCAGACGCGCGACGTACTGCAGGCGATGCAGGACGACTCCGGAATCACGCTCAAATCGCTCAAGGTCGACGGCGGCGCGGTGGCCAACGACTTCCTGATGCAGTTCCAGGCCGACATCCTGGGCGTCACCGTGCAACGTCCGGCGGTGACCGAGACCACCGCGCTCGGTGCCGCCTTCCTGGCCGGTCTGGCGGTCGGTTTCTGGAAGGACCGCAGCGAAATCGCGGCGCGCTGGAAGGTCGAGCGCAGCTTCGTTCCGGCGATGCCGGCGCCGATTCGCGAAAAGAAATACCTGGGTTGGAAAAAAGCCGTCGAACGCTCGCTTGCCTGGGAAAGTGCCGAACGCGCTGAATCCTGACCCGCCGCACCGGCACGACGTCGCGGCGGCCGATGAGTCAGAGTTGGAAGCGCGCGACGCTCGACTTCAGTTCATCCGAAAGGTTGACCAGCTGTTGAGCGGTGCCGGAAACCGATTCGACGGCAGCGCAGTTTTCTTCCGACATCTGGGCAATCGACTCGACCGTTCGCGCGAGGTCGGCTGAGCTCGCCTTCTGTTCGCGTAATGCGTCGGAAATACTCTCGATCGATTGTCCTACGGTGGCCGTCGAAGCGCTGATTTCGCCCATTGCGCTGCTCGCCTTGGCGGCCGCGACGACGACTCCGGCGACGACGCTGCGGCTCGACTCCATGCTGCCGAGTACCGCGCTCGCGCCGTCCTGAATCGCCGATACCACCGTGCTGATCTCCTTGACCGAGAGCGTGGTGCGTTCAGCGAGCTTTCTGACTTCGTCGGCGACCACCGCGAAGCCGCGCCCCTGCTCGCCGGCGCGTGCCGCTTCGATGGCGGCATTGAGCGCCAGCAGGTTGGTCTGTTCGGCGACCTCGCGGATGACGACGGTAATGCTGCCAATTTGCTCAACCTGTTCGGACAGTGTCTGCATCTGCCGCGTCGTATCTTCGACTTGGTCGGCGACCTGGGCGACCTGGGTGGCCGCTGAGTCGACGTGTTCAACGCTTTGCACCGCCCGCTCGCCGGCCTCGACGGCGCGTTGGCTCGCGTCATTGGCGTTGGTGCCGATATGATCGATGCTGACCGTCATTTCTTCGACCGCAGAGGCTGCGGCAGCGGTCGATGCGGTCTGGCTTTCGCTGCTGGTCGCCACCTGTTGCGCCGAGGTCGACAACTGGTCGGCCGAAGCGGCGACGCTCTGCGCATTGGCAACGACTTCGCCGATGGTCTGTGCAAGATCTGCGCGCATCTTGTCGAGCGACTTGAGCAGTTGCCCAATCTCGTCGTTGGCGTCCTGGGCGTGCGTCGTCGATGACGTGAGATCGCCAGCGGCGATCCGCGCGGCGACCGCGTTGGCCTGGGCGATGCGTCCGGTCAGGCGGCGCAAGGTGGCAACGCCGATCAAGGCCAGCGCGGCGAGTGCCAGCAGCAGCACGACGAGTGCTTCGACGGTGGCGGTGCTTTTCTCGGCAGCAGCCTTGGCGGCTTCCTGCTTGCCGAGCTGATCGTTGAATTTCATGTGCGCCAGAAGTTCGTTGGTCAGCTTGTCGCTCACCGGCCTGCCGTTGGCCACCTCCGTCAGCGCATCTTCGCTGCGGTAATCCCTCGACGCGGCACGAATTACGTCGACAACGTTGAGGTAGGCCGTGAGCGTCGCCTTCTCGGCGTTCAGCAGCCGTTTGTCTTCGTCGCTGGAAACGAGCGCCTCGTAATCCTTGAGGTCTTTCTCCATCTGCGCGATCGCGTCCTCAAGCGTTTTTTCGATGCCCAGCTTGATCTTCGGGTCGTTGGTCACGGCGTGGCTGAGCGTCTGGGTCTGGATCTGGAAGTAGGAAATGATCGCCTTGTTGAGCGTCAGCAGGCTGGGCACCGTCTTCTCGTTGCCGTAATTTGCCGCGCCATAGACCTTATTCATCTGGAAGTAGGCGATTCCTGACAGCAGCAGCAGGCAGGCGATCGATGCGACAATCAAGGCAATCAGTCGTTGAGCGATGGTCATTGTGCGTCCTTGCGTTGGGCATTGGGAGCGAGCAGCGCGCTGACATAGCGCTCGCCGAGGTCGGCGGCAACGGCCTTGGCGAAGACGCTGCGGATCTCCTCGGCAAGTGGGCTGGCGCCGCCTTCAGACGCCGCTGCGAGCCGGCAGTAGTAGCTCAGGTCCTTGAGCGCGTTGCGGATGGTGAATTGACTGCCGTCGAAATTGCCGTCGAGCGCCGGCTTGACCATCTTCTCGAGCGTTCCCGAGCGCGCAGCGCCGGCGTTCATTACGGAATAGAGCGCCTGCCAGTCGACGCCGTTGTCGCGCGCCCGGCCATAGGCCTCGGCGAGCAGCGCGGTGGTTCCCTGGGTGACGAAATTATTGAGCAGCTTGGCGTAGTGTCCGCTGCCGACGTCGCCGATGCGTTGAACCGTCTTCGAATAGCCCGAGACGATTTGCCGGATGCGCGGCAACGACGCTTCGGCGCAGCCGACCAGCGAGCCGAGCGCGCCCGCTTCGGCCTGGGCTGGGCCGCCGGTGACCGGCGCGTCGGCGTAGTCGATTCCGCGCGCGCGCAGCTTTTCGGCAATCGCGCGAGTGACCGCCGGGTCGGACGTCGTGGCGTCGATCAGCAGCTGCCCGGGACGCAGCGCGGGCAACAGGCTGTCGACCACGCTGCGCACCGTATCGGCGTTATCGACGCAGAGAATGATGACTGCGGACTGCCTGGCCAGCGTTGGCAGATCGTCGGTGTGCTCGGCGCCCTGCGCCAGAAGGTGCTCGAGACCTTGGCGCGGGCGGCGAAGATAGAGCGTTAGCGGGTAGCCGGCCTTGAGCAGATTCCCCGCCATTTTGCTGCCCATCAGGCCGGCGCCGATGAAGCCGATGCGCTCAGCGCTGCTCACCGTCTTCTCCCGGTGCGATTCAGGCGGCCTGGCGCAGACGTTGAAGGCCCTTGCCGATCAGCGGCCAGAACAGCAGCAGCATGGCGATGCTCATGATCGCTGCGACCAGCGTCGAATTGGTCCAGAAAATCCCGAGCGAGCCCTTGGAGAAGATCATCGACTGGCGGAAGGCGTCCTCGGTCTTGTCGCCGAGCACCATCGCCAGAACCATCGGCGCAATCGGGTAATCGAGTTTCTTGAGCAGGTAACCGGCGATGCCGAAGGCCAGCGCCAGCCACAGATCGAGGCGGGCGCCGCTGATCTGATAGGCGCCGATGAAGCAGACGACGACGATCATCGGGCCGATGATCGAAAACGGGATTCTCAGGATCGCCGCGAACAGCGGCACGGTGGCCAGCACCAGGATCACCGCCATCACGTTGCCCATGTACATGCTGGCGATCGTGCTCCAGACGAAGTCGGGGCGTTCGATGAACAGCATCGGTCCGGGCGTCAGTCCCCAGATCATCAGTCCGCCCATCATCACTGCCGCCGTCGCCGAGCCGGGAACGCCGAGCGCGAGCATCGGCAGAATGGCGCAGGTTCCGGCCGAATGGTCGGCGGTTTCGGGTGCCACCACACCGGCCGGCTCGCCCTTGCCGAAACCGTCCTTTTTGCGCGAGAAGCGTTTGGCCAGGCCGTAGCTCATGAACGACGCGGCGGTCGGACCGCCCGGCGTGATTCCCATCCAGCAGCCGACCAGCGCGCTGCGCAGCAGCGTCACCCAGTGCTTGGGCAGCGAGATGATCGCCGCGAAGACGTCGCGGATTCTGATGCGTGCGTGGATGCCGTCGAAGCGCAGCCCTTCTTCCATCGTTTGCAGCAACTCGCCGAGGCCAAACAGTCCGATCACGGCGACGAGGAAACTGATTCCCTTGATCAGTTCGGTGATTCCGAAGGTCAGTCGCATATTGCCCGACATGCCGTCCATGCCGACGGCGGCAAAGGCAAAGCCGAGCATCATCGAGACGATGGCCTTGAACGGCGAGCTGCTGCCCATGCCGATGAAGCTGCAGAAGGTCAGCAGATAGACGGCGAAATACTCGGGTGAGGAAAACTTGAGCGCGAACTGGGTGACCCAGCCGGAGAGCACGGTAATGACGGTGACGCCGAACAGCGCGCCGATTCCGGCTGACATGAAGGCCAGCGTCAACGCCTGCGTCGCCTGGCCCTGCTGCGCCATCGGATAACCGTCGAAGGTGGTGGCCACCGACGACGGCTCGCCCGGAATGTTGAACAAGATCGACGTCGTCGACCCGCCGAACAGCGCGCCCCAGTACATGCTGGTGAGCAGGATGATGGCCGAAATCGGATCCATCGTGAAGGTCAGCGGGATCAGCAGCGATACGCCATTGGGTGCCCCGAGCCCGGGCAGGACGCCGACCAGGATGCCGAGCAGCACCCCGGCCGCCATCAGTCCAAGATGGTAGGCGGACAAAACGATTGCGAAGCCGTCCATCAGATTGCCAAAATTCTCCACGTGTTTCTCCTTTGCTGTCGCGAACAGTCTTTTTATCGGCCTTGAATCAGTAAATGTGCAGCAGCGCTTCAATCGGTCCCTTGAGCAGCGGGACCTGGAACCACTTCTCAAAAACGAAATAGAAAATCACGATCGTGCTCAAGCACACGGCGAGCGCCTTGCCGGTTCGGTAGCCGCCCTGGATCGTCATCACCCCGAAGAGATAGATGGCCAGGCCGACGTACAGTCCGAGCACCATCGAGATCGCGACGAAGCCGAGCATCGGCAGGAAGAAGCTCAGAATCCGGTGGCCCTGCTCGCGCGTCAGGAAAACTTGCTTGCTGCGGCGCTGCTCGATCACCGCCTCGATCAGCACTGCGCCACTGGCCAGCGCGATGAACAGGCCGATATAGAACGGGAAGTAGCCGGGTTGCGGCCCGGCGTCACCCCAGCCGGTTCCGATTTCGAGCGATCCGTAGCAGACGATGGCGCCGGCCAGAGCGGCGGCGCAGGCTACGGCAATTTCCATCGTCAATCGGGTCAGTAAGGTCCCGGATGGGTTACGCATGAGTCAGACTCCACAATAGTTACGGAACGGGGCAGGCCTGGCCTGCCCCGAAAAGCACCGGCGGCGGTTATGTTCCGGTTACGTCTTTACTGAACGATCCACTTCTCGCGCTTGAAGACCTCGGTCGCGCGTTCGGCGTCCTGCTTGGTGTAGGCACGCAGTTCGTCACCGGTCAGGAAGCGATCGCTTTGCGAGGTTTTATCGATGTACGACTTCCACTCGGGCGTTTCGCTGACTTTCTTGAGCATCGTCGTGTAGAAGGCGACCGCATCGGGCGATACCTTGGCGGGCAGCCATACGGTGCGCGGCATCTGGTAGTTGGCGATCGGCACGCCCGATTCCTTGCACAGCGGAATGTCAGACCAGCCCATGTCCTTGGTGACCTTCGGACCGGCGGCCATGCGCTGCGTGCTGAAGACGCAGAGCGGCCGAACCATTCCGGCTTTCCATTGGCCGAGATTTTCGTTCGGGTTGTTGACGTTGGCGGCGATGTGGCCGCCGGCCAGCTGAACTGCCGCTTCGCCGCCGCTCTTGAACGGGATGTAGGTGAACTTGGCGCCGGTCGCTTCGCTGATCATGCTGGTCAGCGTCTGGTCGGTGTCCTTGGACTGCGATCCACCCATTTTGAGGCCCTCGCCCTTCTTCGCCGCCTCGATGAAGCTCTTGGCGTCCTTGTAGGGCGACTCGGCGTTGACCCAGATCAGGAATTCGTCGAGCGCCATCGCCGCGACCGGGATCAGGCTGTCGGCCGTGTAGCCCATCTTGGCGACCAGCGGCAGCAGGTATTCGTTGTTGGTACCGAAGGTCAGCTTGTACGCATCGTCGGCGGTCGCCGAGCCGTAGACGAAGCCTTCGCTGCCGGCGCCGCCGCCCTTGTTGACGACGACCACCGGCGCGTTCATCAGCTTGTATTTGAGGATGATAGCCTGGATCGTTCGGGCAAAGATGTCGGTCCCGCCGCCGGCGCCCGAGGCGACGACAAATTCGACCGGCTTTTCGGGAACCCAGGCCGCGCTAGCGGCCGTGGCATAAAGAGCACTTGCCAGCAGCGTGGTGATCAACGTGGTTTTTGACATCGCATGACTCCTCTTGTGGTGTTGACGTTCGGTTGAAGGATTCTATCGAAACGGCTTACTGCTTCAGGCGTTCTGCGACGCCAGATTTTTTGCCGCCATGCGCGCGGCCAACAGCACCGCCTCGCGGCTGGCGCCGATGTTGGCGATGCCTTTGCCGGCGATGTCGTAGGCGGTGCCGTGCGCCGCCGTGCATACCGGGAAAGGCAGGCCGCCCATGAAGGTCACGCCGCGATCAAAGCCCATCAGCTTCATCGCGATCTGTCCCTGATCATGGTACATGGTCAGCACCGCGTCAAAGGCACCGCCCTTGGCGCGAACATAGACCGTATCAGCCGGATACGGCCCGGAAACGTTGAAGCCGCGCTCGATTCCGGTGTTCACCGCCGGTTCGATGACGTCGATTTCTTCATCGCCGAAATTGCCGCCGTCGCCGGCGTGCGGATTCAAGGCAGCGACCGCAATGCGCGGGCTATCGAAGCCGGCGTTGCGCAGCGTGCGGTCGGTCAGCGCCAACTCGGAGAGGATGCCCTCGGCGGTGATCGTCGAGGCCACTTGGGAGAGCGGGATGTGCGAAGTGACGCGCGCGTTCCAGAGCTTGTCGAGGACGTTGAATTCACGCGCATGGCCGGTGAAGCCGATGACTTCGGAGATGAAACGAATCTCGTCGTCGTAGCCCGGGTAGACATAGCGCATCGCCTTCTTGTTGAACGGCGTGAAGCAAACGGCGTCGGCCTTGCCCTGCTTGGCCATGATCAGCGCGCGCCGGAAGTTTTCGAGCGCGAAGGCGCCGCCTTCGACGGTCGCTTCGCCGCGCTTGACGTCGGCCGGTGCGAGATGGCCAAGATCGATGACGACCGGGCGCTGGCTGGCGTCGAAAGCGCTGTCGGGTGCGACATAGGTCACGTCGAGAGTCACTCCGGCGATCTTGGCGCCTTCCTCAAGAATTCGACGATCGCCGAAAACCACGATATTGGCTGCGGCCCTGACGTCTTCGAGGCACAGCAGCTTGGCCGTCAGCTCCGGGCTGACTCCGGCGGGGTCGCCCATCGCCAGGGCAATGGTCGGACGTGCAATTGCGGATTGTTCAGTACTCACTTCAGACTCCTCGATTGAATATTTTTGCAAATACTGCTACCGAAGAAGCTGGGCTGTCAACGATTAAATGTAGTATTCTGAATTCAGCATTCAGGAAGTTGGATCGGATGGCTCGGATGTCTGCCGCCGTTGACGGCGCGCCGAGTGCAGTACATAGTCTTTGCTTGAGCGAGGTGGATGGGTGGCGATGAATGTTGAACTGAACGCATTGGGGGGCTCGGACGACGTCGCTGTCGTCGAGCCTGAGGTGGCGCGAATCGAGCGTCCGACATTGCACAATGTAGTGGTGTCGCGTTTGCGCGACATGATTATCGAAGGCCAGTTGCCGGCCGGTGTGCGTATCCATGAAGGGCAGGTGGGTTTGCAGCTTGGCGTATCGCGAACACCGTTACGCGAAGCGCTCAAGGTGTTGGCCACCGAGGGCTTGATCGAGTTGATTCCGAGCCGTGGTGCCTTCGTTCGCAAGCTGACCGTCAAGGACGCGCACGACATGCTCGGTGTGCTCAGTTCGCTCGAAAACCTGGCCGGACCGATGACCTGCCAGAACGCGTCGGACGAGGACATTCGCGAGGTGCGGCGCTTGCACGAGGAGATGCTGGCCTTCTACGCGGCGCGTGACCGACTGCAGTATTTCAAGCGCAATCAGCAGATCCACTCGCTGCTCATCTCGCTGTCGGGAAACGAATCGCTGGCGCTGGTGCACGACATCCTGCAGACGCGCATGAAGCGAATCCGTTACATCGGCGATCAGAAGGAAGAGTCGTGGTCGGCGGCGGTTCGCGAACACGAGGAAATGATCGCCGCACTCGAAGCGCGCGACGGTGCGCGGCTGTCGTCAGCGATGGTCGGCCATCTGGCGGGAAGCTGGGAACGCATCCACAGCGAGATCTGATCGCCGGCCGTCAGCGACGGCTTGCGACCAGGCGCTGGGCGACGGCCTCGTCGGTCACCAGGCAATTGACGTAGCCGGCGCAGAGGATGGCCTCGATGATGTCCGCCTTGTAGAGGCCGCCCGAGATCAGGATGCTGTTCGGGATCATCTTGAGGTCAGCCGGCGGCATGGCGATCACCCGCTGGTTGAGAATGTGGTCGACCGGAAGCCCCTGCGCGTCGAGGAAGGTTCCCAGTATTTCGCCGACGGCGCCGCTTTTCTTGAGGTCGGGAAGCCGTTCGCCGACGCTGCTCATCGCCGTCAGCGCGGTCTTGTGCGACAGATCGCCGCACGACACGATCGCCAGGTCTGACTTGCGCGCGCGTTCCATGACTTCGTTGACGCCGCTGTGGGTGAGCAGGATTTCGCGGCTCTCGATGCTCGGGCAGTAGATCGGCGCGGTGACGTAGTAGCAATCGGCGCCGAGCGTCTTGGCCAGTTCGGTCGACACTTCGAAGGTATTGGTTTCCGATCCGCGCGTCAGTCCGCCCATCAGCGAGACCACCGAGCTGTCCTTGAGTTGACGGCTGCGCAAGCGCTTGATGCTGGCCGACAGCGTGCGTCCCCAGCCGACGGAGATGCACTGGCCATCGGCGATCAGCGCATCGAGCATGATGCCGCCGGCGTCGCCGATCATTCGCCGCAGTTGCTCGTCGTCGGCCACCGAGGGGACCACGGCGACCTGCTTGAGCGCGTAGGCCGCCTTGAGCTGCTCCTCAAGTTCGACGCAGCTGACCAGCGGCAAGCGGATGTCGACGACCACCGAGCCGTCGGCGCGCAATTGTCCGGCGATCTTGTTGACGCGCGCCCGGGCGATTCCCAGACGATCCGATATTTCCTGCTGGGTCAGGCCCGCGACGTAGTAGTACCACGCGATCCGTGCGCGCATCTGCTCGCTGCCCAGGGCAGCCGCTTCGTCATTGTTCATCTATGGCCTCTCGAACTGCCGACAGTGTACCGCGCATGAGCGATTGTTCGCGGCGAAGTACTCAATGGACGGAATATACATATGTTGTTATTGGAATACAAATGTATTATATTGCGATCCATCAGGCGTTTTGCCGTAATCACGAAAGGTTGGATCGACATGAAAATTGCTATAGCCGGCGACAGCGGCGGGGTTTCCTTGGTTGAAGTTCTGGCGGCCCATTTGGCCAATTGCAAGGGCGTCGAGGTCGCCGACCTGAGCCGCGAACCGAGCGGCAAGAGCGAGTATTACGCCAGCGTCGCCGAACGCGTCGCGCGCGCCATCCTGGCCGGCGAATACGACCGCGGAATCCTCTGTTGCGGAACCGGGATCGGCATGTCGATCTCGGCCAACAAGGTGCCGGGAATTCGCGCCGCGCTGACCCACGACACTTTTTCCGCCGAGCGCGCCGCCAAGAGCAATAACGCGCACATCATCACGCTCGGCGCGCGCGTGATCGGCCCCGAACTGGCCAAGACCATCGTCAATGCCTGGCTGGCCTCCGACTTCGACGCGCAGGGCGCATCAGCCGGCAACGTCGCGGCGATCGACGAACTCGACCGCAAGTACCACAAGTAGCGCGCTGCGTCGGATAAGGGGATGGGCGAATGGCAATGAGAAGACTGGTCGCCGGAACCGGCTGGAAGATGAATATCGGCGCCGCCGAGGCGACGCGCTACGGCAGCGAGCTGGCGCTGCGCCTCGCGCAGATCGACGTGTCGGCGGTCGATATCTTCGTGCTGCCGCCGTTTACCTCGCTGGTTGCGGCGTCCGCCGCGCTCGCCGCGACGCCGGTGGCGATCGGCGGGCAGAACATGCACTGGGAAGAATCCGGCGCGTGGACCGGCGAAATTTCGGCGCCGATGTTGGTCGAAGCCGGTTGCCGTTACGTCGAGCTCGCGCATTCCGAGCGGCTCTATCACTTTGCCGAAAGCTATGAACTGGTCAGGCGCAAGGTCGACAGCGCGCTGCGCTCGGGGCTGACGCCGATCATCTGTCTGGGCGAGACGGCGCAGGAAAAAGGCGAAGGGCGAACCGACGATGTGCTGCTCGAACAGGTGCTCACTTCGCTCGCCGGCCAGCCGGATGCTCGCGTTGCCGACGTGATCCTGGCCTACGAGCCGCGCTGGGCGATCGGCGGCGCGCAGGCGGCGACGCCCGACTACGTCGCCGAGCGGCACGCCATTCTGCGCAACAACCTCAAAGCACATCGCGGTCAGGATGCCGCCGATCGCACGCGGATCATCTACGGTGGTTCGGTGACGGCCGAAAATGGACCACAGCTGATCGCCATCGACGACGTCGACGGCCTGTTCGTCGGTCGTGCGGCGTGGACGCCCGAGGGCTTCGCGCGGATCGTCGAAATTGTCGCCGGCGCGGCACAGAACAAAGGCACCGGCCAGACGGCCTGAAAACTCAAGCAGCACCCGTAAACAAATCACTTGAGGAAATATCATGACCTGCATTTATGATGACCCGGAAGTCTTCGCCACGACGGCGATCGCCGGTTTCTGTTCGGTCAATTCGCGCACCGTGCGCGCGGTCACTGGCGGCGTCGTTCGCTCGACCGCGACGCCGGCCGGCAAGGTCGCCGTCGTCGTCGGCGGCGGCTCGGGGCACTATCCGGCGTTTGCCGGCTTTGTCGGCCCGGGCCTCGCCGATGCCGCGATCGCCGGCGACGTCTTCGCTTCGCCTTCGGCGCATTTTGTCGCGCACGTCTCTCGTCTGGCGCACCGCGGCGGCGGCATTCTGCTCGGTTTCGGCAACTATGCGGGCGACGTCATGAACTTCGGCCTGGCCGCCGAGCGGCTGCGCTCCGAAGGAATCGACGTGCGCATCCTGCCGGTCACCGACGACGTCGCCAGCGGACCGGCCGAAACGCCGCTGCTGCGGCGCGGCGTCGCCGGCGACCTCTCGGTGTTCAAGATTGCCGGCGCCGCTGCTGAAGCCGGGCTCAAGCTTGACGACGTCGAACGCATCGCGATTGCCGCCAACGCGGCGACCATCACGTTCGGCGTCGCTTTCTCGGGCTGCACGCTGCCCGGCGCGACGCAGCCTCTGTTTACCGTCCCGGCGCAGCGCATGGGGATCGGCCTTGGCATCCACGGCGAACCGGGGATCAGCGAGGACGACATCCTGCCCGCACCGGCGCTCGCCAAACTGCTGGTCGACCGCCTGGTCGCCGAGCGCCCCGCGTCGTCCGACGGACGCGTCGCGGTGGTCTTGAACGGCCTGGGCGCGACCAAGTACGAAGAGCTTTTCGTTCTCTGGGTCAGTATCGAAGCGCTGCTCAAGAAGGCTGGCCTGACGCTGGTCGAGCCCGAAGTCGGCGAATACGTCACCAGCCTCGACATGGCCGGCTGCTCGCTGACGCTGACCTGGCTTAACGACGAACTCGAAAAATTCTGGCGCGCTCCGGCCGATACGCCGGTCTTGCGGCGCGGCGCGATCATCGCGACCGAACCGGCGCCGGCGCTGTCCGAGGCGGACGACGGGCCACGCGCGTTTGGCCCGGCGTCGCCGGCATCGCGTGAAAACGGCAAATGCATTGCCGGCCTGATCGGTGAATTGGCGCATGCCTTGCGCGACGTCGAGGCCGAACTCGGCCGTATCGACGCGCTGGCCGGCGACGGTGACCACGGCATGGGAATGACTCGTGGTTCGGCGGCGGCGGCCGAAGCCGCCGAAAAGGCGGTGGCCGCCGGTGCCGGTGCAGCGAGTGTGCTGGCGGCGGCCGGCGACGGCTGGGCCGACCGCGCGGGCGGTACCTCTGGCGCCTTGTGGGGTCTGGCGCTGCGCACCTGGAGCAACGAACTGAGCGACGAGCTGGCGATTACGCCCGACGCTGTCGCGCGCGGCGCGCGCGCCGGACTCGAGGCGATCATGCGCCTCGGGCGGGCGCGCGTCGGCGACAAGACGCTGGTCGATGCCTTCGAGCCGTTCGCGACGACTCTGGCCAGTGCTGTCGCCAAGGGCCTGGCTTTGCCTGCGGCGTGGGCCGAGGCTGCCGTTGCGGCCAAGGCGGCCGCTGACGCGACGGCGCAGCTGGCGCCCAAGATGGGGCGCGCGCGTTCGCATACCAAGCGCAGTCTGGGTCATCCGGATGCCGGCGCCGTTTCTCTGGCGCTTTGCGCCAAGGTCGTGGCGACCGCATTGGCACGCTGAACCAAAGCGTAGTTGGTCGCGGCGACTGAACCGGGTGCCCCCGGTTCAGTCGCCGTTTTACCTTGGCGCTATGGGCCGGTAGGGGCGCTCCCCAGAGGGATTACTTTCAGGAAAATTCATTCGCCCCTACGGCTGCCCGGAGAAGCGCATCGAAAGGTCATCCTGGCGGGGTATGCCAGGGAAGGCGCATGTCGCCTGGCGTTCCCGGCAGGCATCGCCAGGATGACCGTGCCTATTGGCGTGCAGACCACTGGCCGAAGAAAAATTGATCCTGCAAACGGCGCAGCGCGAGCAACTCGGAGTCCGGATCGAGCTCGATGTCATCGAGCGTGATCGCTGCGCCGGCTTCGACGTCGCGAACCAGCGGCCGGTTGGCGGCGAGGTAAAAGGGTACCGCGTTGCCGCTGCCCAAGGGGCTCGCCGCGTGCAGTTCGGCGGCCGTGCCGTCAATCGTGTGATGGTGGCCGCCCATCGCCAGCATGCTGCCGGCGGTCAGCCGACGCGTCGCTCGGGCGATCAGATCAAGCCGCGGCTGCGGCGACTGGGCGCCGCTCGAACGGCCGTGCACCGCGGCGTCGAGCACGCTGGTCGCCGCCTCGAGACCGAGCAGGTGACGCGGCAGATAGACCATCGCGCGCGCACCGTCGCGCGAGACGACGTGGCCCTTGGCGGCGAGCAGGTCCCAGCTCACGCGATCGGTGCAGCGAACGATGACGAAGACGCCGCCGGCGAAACTCGCTTCGTCGGGGCGACGCAGGCAGTGAAAGACGTCGAGCGCGCGTTCGCTGGCCAGCAGCCCGCCTTCGGCGAGCGGTCCGAAGAAGCTCGGTACTTCGGCGATGCGCGCGATCGGCGCATGCAGGTCGGCGCGATCGGGGGCAAAGCCGGTGGCGTTGGCGACCACCAGCAGTTCGCACAGATCGGGTACGGCGCGTTGCGGCAGTGCGGCGCAGATCTTGGCACGCGCGCTGGCCAATTCGCCGAGCGGCCGTTCGCCCATCGTCCAATGCCAATCGAAACCGGGGATGGCGACTGCCTTGCCGTCGCAGCTCATGGTTTGCGCCGCCTGATCGTAGACGAAATCGTATTCGCTCGATTTGCCGGCGGCGACGATGTCGAAACCCAGCGTCTGCGCCCAGGTGATCAGCCCGATCAGCAGGCTCGGCTGGTCGCCGTCGACCGGCGTCACGACCTTGCCATGTTGCCGCGCGAGCTGCGCGAGATAGGGGCCGACGACGCTATCGACTTCCTTGGAAACCAGCACCACGTGATGACCGGCTTCGATCGCCAGGCGCGCGTGGCGGGCGCCGGCCTCGGGGTTGCCGGTCGCCTCGACGACGACGTCGATCGGCAGGCCGAGCACGATAGAGAGCTGCGCGGCTGCGATGTACTTGCCTGCGGCCCAGGCCAGATGGGCTTCCTCGGCGCTCCGGCAGAGCGCAACGTCGGCTGGCGCGACGCCGAGCGCGGTGAATCCCGCGGCGGCGATCGACGCGTCGACATCGACGGCGATGCGCGCGTTCATCAACGGAACGCGCAGTCCCTGCGCCAGAAAACTGCGACCGAAGCCGCCGCTGCCGACGACGCAGGTCTCGACCGGGCGCTTTGCGCCGGCGTAATAATCCAGATGGTTCATTAGGTTTCCTTGTTGAAAAGGGCGGGAGAATGCTGGGCAAAGATTGCATGCAATCTGCCGGCAGAAGTGACTTTCTACACGACGGAAAGACTCGCTGTCAATAGATTGCATGCAATAATCCTGCTTTATCGATTTGGTCAAGAGACGTTGGAATTCCGATGAGCGAAAACATGCATGGCAATCGCACGCAAGTGGTCACCACCCGCTTGCGGCAGATGATCGTCGCCGGCGATCTGGCGCCCGGGCAGCGCATTTCCGAGCGCGAGATCGGCGAGCATCTGGACGGCATTTCGCGAACGCCGCTACGCGAAGCATTCAAGATCCTGGCTGCCGAAGGGCTGGTGACGATCTCGCCGAATCGCGGCGCGAGCGTGACCGCGCTGTCGATGGCCGAGGTCGAGGACACCATCGAGCTGCTGGTCGGGCTCGAAGGGCTGGCTGCCGAGCCGGCCTGCGCGCGAATCAGCGAACAGGACCTTGCCGCAATCGACGAACTGCACCAGCGCATGGGGGCGGCCTACCGCGCCGAGCAGTTGATGGAGTACTTCGAGCTCAATCAGGCGATTCATCAGCACATCGTCGACGCCGCCGGCAACCGCGTGCTGTCGCGAGTCTATGCTGCCGAGTGCGCACGAATCCGGCGTTACCGCTACGCCGGCAACCGCCGCCACGAGCGCTGGGACCGAGCGCTCGCCGAGCACCAGCAGATCCTCGGCGCGCTCAAGGCGCGCAACGGATCCTTGCTGCGCGAACTGTTGTGCGCCCACCATCACAACGGCTGGCAGATCTCGCGCGCGCTGGTCGAACGCGAGTTTGCCGCGGATGCGACTGTGGCGAGCTAATTCCCCGGCTTGGCCGTCGCGGCGTGCAGCAGTTCGATGAATTGCCGGGTGATCGGATTGACGGCGCGATCGCGATGGACCAGGCTGCCCCAGGCGGTCAGGGAGTGGGTGAACGAATAAGGGATGATGCGCAACAAGCCATGTTCTTCGTAGTGGCTGGCGATCGATTGCGCTATCACGGCGAGCATTTCGCTGCGCGCAATCAGGCTGGCGGCGATCAGGATCGACGTCGTCTCGATCAGCCCCAGCGGTTGGTGCGCGTGGTGGCTCAGGAACTCCTGCTCGACCACTTCGCGCGACGGGCTGCCGCGCGGTTGCAGAATCCATGGATACGCCAGCAGCGACTCGAAGTCCACGCGGGTTTTCCTGGCCTGCCGCGCCAAGGGATGGGTGCACGAGGCGACGACCGCAATCGCTTCTTCGCCGATCGGCTGGAACAGGCAGTCCTGGTTGGCCGCACTGGTGGCGTCGGGCATTCGCCCGAGCACCACGTCAAGATTGCCGCTGCGCAACAGTTCGACGAGGCGGTCGCTGGTGTCTACGCTGACTTCGACTGAGAGCAGCGGATAGCGCTTTTTGAGTCCGATCAACGCCTCGCAGAGGCAGGTCGTCGTCGCGACCATGATGCTGCCGACGAACAATTTGCCGCTGCTGCCCTGGCGCAACTCGTCGAGTTCATGGCCCAGCGCCGCCATGCTGTTGCGCAGTCCACGAAAGGTATTCATCACCGCCAAGCCGGCCGGATTGAGCTGCAGACCGCGCCCGGCGCGGTCGAACAGCGCTTCGCCGAGCGCGTCCTCGAGTTCGTGCAGCATCTTGCTCGCCGCCGGTTGGGTCATTCCGAGCTGTTGGGCGGCAGCGCGCAGCGTACGGTGTTCTTCGATCGCCAGCATCAAGGCGACTTGGCGCATGCGCATTCGGTTGAGCAGCTGGGGGGTGGAACTGGTCATAGCCTGAATTGATAACCTAAGGATATCGATGCATCAAATACTTTCAATATACAGTAATAATATCGCTTGATACGATTCTCTGCACAAGACCGAATATTTTGAACTGACGCCCCGGCTGGCGTTTAAGGCGAGGGTGTTCACGTCGTTCCGGCTTAGCTTGCCGGCATGATTCCCGGTACGGATGAGGGAACCGGGAATGCCGGATTTTGACGAATCAACACGGGAGACAAACATGAAAGTACTGATCACTGGTGGCGGCGGGTTCATCGGTCATCGACTGGCGCATGCGCTGCTCAAGCGCGCTACCTTGGCCGACGCCAACGGCCAGCAGGCGGCGATCACGCAGATCGTCCTGCTCGACATCGGCTTCCCGGTCGCCGTCGATCCGCGAATCAAATGCGTCACCGGCAACCTCACCGACAGCGCCTTGCTCGATCAGATCATGGGCACCGACACCGCGTCGGTCTTCCACTTGGCGTCGGTCGTTTCAGGCGGCGCCGAAGCCGATTTCGACCTCGGCTACAAGGTCAATCTCGACGGCTCGCGCGCCTTGCTCGAAGCCTGCCGCAGGCAGGCGCGCCCGCCGCGCTACGTGTTCGCCAGCTCGGTCGCGGTGTTCGGCGGCGAATTGCCGCCGGTGCTCGACGATTCGACGACGCCCAATCCGCAGACCTCGTACGGCGCGCAGAAGGTCTGCTGCGAGTACCTGACCACCGATTACACGCGCAAGGGCTTCATCGACGGCCGCACGATGCGTTTGCCGACGATCTCGGTGCGTGCCGGCAAGCCCAACCTTGCGGCCTCGTCGTTCGCCAGCGGAATCATTCGCGAGCCGCTCGCCGGCGTCGTTTCGCTGTGCCCGGTGAGCGCGCAGACGAGCATCTGGCTGCTCTCTCCGGGCAAGGTGGTCGAGTCCTTCATTCACGCCCACGATCTGCCGTCGTCGGCCTGGGGCACGAATCGCGTCGTCAACCTGCCGGGCAATACCGCGTCGGTCGGTCAGATGATCGACGCCTTGCGCAAGATCGCCGGCGACCAGGTCGCCAACCTCGTCCAAATGAAGCCCGATGCGCGAATCCAGGCCATCGTCGAGTCGTGGCCGGTGCGCTTTACCAATGCGCGTGCGCAGAAGCTCGGTTTTTCGGCCGATGCGGACGTCGAGACGATCATTCGCGACTACATCCGCGAGCAGGGAATCACCGTCTAAGCCGCTTCTGCCCAGTCGATGGCGTCCGGGGATCGTGCGCCGCAGCTTCCTGGACCGCGGCCGATCGTCGATGGGCAACCCTACTTATGGGAAGTGTTGCCCCCCGACCGGCATCAGCCCTTGATGAACAGCGTGACCAGCGGCGCGTTGCCGACCTGACGGCTCCAGTGGCCGTGGATTGACGGGTCGAGCGTGGCGCCGGCGGGCAGCGTGTCGGCCGAATAGAAATGTTCGCCGGCGGTGAACACCCGCGAGCTGCCGTCGGCCAGTCCGATTTCCATCGCGCCGCCGAGGATGAATACCCACTGCGGCGCACCGGTGCAGTGCACCTGGCTGCGAAAGCCGACCGGGCTTTCGCGAAACTGCACGCCGCTGGCCGGCAGGATCGCCGACAGACGCGTCGCCGGCGTGCCTTGGTCAAGCGCGATCGGCTCGTCGCGGAACTTGGCGCGGCCGTCGCTATCGGTGTAGAGAATGGTCTGGGTGAAGTGGGTCATGATCGTTTCCTTGAAAGAGAAAGTCAGATGCTAGCGGCTAAGCGTCGTGACGGCCAGCACGGTCTGCCGACGAGCCAAGCCGGCGCTCAACGAAAGTCGTAAGCGAGCTTCATCGACACGGTTCGCGGGGCTCCCGGGTAGATCACCGCCGGCCGGTTCTCGACGCCGCTGACGTAATAGCGCCGATCGGTCGCATTCTCGAGCGCCAGCGTCGTCGTCCACTTTTTCTCGCGGTAAGTCGCCCCCAGGTCGATGCGAGTGAAGCCGGGAATCCGCGTGTTGTTGGCAAAATCGGCGTAACGATCGCCTTGATGCACGAGGCCCCCGGAAACGCTCCAGCGACCGTCGCCTTCGGCCGCCAGGCGATGGGTGAGCCAGGCCGATCCACCAAAGCGCGGAACGTAGGGCAGGCGATTGCCGGGCGCGTAGCGCTGGTCTTCGGCAAGGTGGGCGTCGAGCCAGGTCCCCTGTGCCGTCAGTCGCCACCTCGGTGCCAGATTTCCCTGCCACTCGACTTCGAGTCCGCGCGAGCGCTGAACGCCGGTCTGAATGGAATACGTCGGGTGCTCGGGATCGCGCGTCAACACGTTGCTGCTTTCGATATTGAAGACCGCCGCAGAAGCCAGCCAGTCGTCGTCGACCGGTTGCAACTTGACGCCGGCCTCGACCTGTTTGCTGGCGAGTGGGCTAAACGCGCCGCCGCCGAACGAGCGGCTCTGCGGCAAGGTCGCCATGGCGCCGGCCGAATAATTGGTGTAGAGCGCGAGCCACGGCATTGCTCGCCAGTTCACGCCGACTCTCGGCGTGATCGAGCGATCGCGCTGGATGCTGTGATCCTGCAGCGGAATCGGCGAATACTCGGCGTAATCGAAAACTTGCCGCAGATAAGCGAAGCGCGTGCCGAGCAGCCAGGTCCAGTTGCCGGTGCGAATCTCGTCCTGAAAAACCAGGCCGACGCTTTGATTGGTCCACGTCTGGTCATAGACGGAAAAATCGGCGGTCGGCGTCCACGCTTGGCCGTAGATTGGGCGGTAGAGATCGATTGGCGCGTACTCGTCGAGCACGCCGCGGTCAAGCGAGCGCGATTCGCGCGCCGTTTCAAGGCGAGTTGAAATTCGGTGTGCAGCGGCGTTGTCGGCATTGCCGACGACAAATTCGCGCGACCAGTCAAGGTAACCGGTCAGCCAGCGATAGCGCTCGGGGTAGCTCTCGTACCAGCGCTTGACGCTGGTTCCGCTCAGCGCACAGGGCTCGGCGTCGCGGTATTCCAGATAGTTGAAATTGTAATAAGAGAGCGCCAGCGAAAGGTCGCCTTCCCACGCCGGTTGCTGCCAGCGCGAGGCGAGCCGCGTCGATTGCGAGTGCTGCTTACCCCATTCCTCCGTATAGGCGCGGCTTACCGGCACGTCGGCCGGCGCGCCGTTGATCGCGGGGATGCCGTAATCGGTGCTGCGCTTGTCGTCGAGCCATTCGAGCGAGAGTGAGAGCTGCCGCCCGCCGGAAAAATCCCAGGCGATCGATGGCGCCAGCAAGGTCTGCTCGCCGTTCTGCTGGTCGCGAAAGCTGCCGCCCTGCTCGCGCGCGGCGACGAAGCGGAAGCGGCTCGTCTCGCTCAAGGCGCCGCCCAGATCGACCGTGCTGCTCGTCTTGCCCCAGCCATCGACTTGCAGCGATGCCGTGCGCACGCTCTGTGCGGTCGGCTGCTTGACGCGCAGCTGCACGGCGCCGCCCGGCTCCGACCAGCCGTAGAGCGCTGACTGCGGACCGCGCAGGATCTCGACCGCTTCGATATTGGCCATCGACAGCGGGCCGCGTCCCTGATAGCGAAAGCCGTCCTTGTAATACGCCGTCGAGTCACCGGCGTTGAAGCCGCGCAGCTGGAAGGTCGGCGTATCGATTCCCCAGTAATTCGATCGGCGCGAAACGCCGGCCGAATAATCAGCCAGATCGGCGATATCCTTGGGCAGCCGATCGGCGAACGTCGCCGCGCTGAGCGTCGTCGCCGACAGCGGCAGCTCGAATAGCGGCGTCGCCGATAGACTCGCCGTCGTCGAGCTGGCAAAGGACCGTGCCTGGACCTGAATGAACTCGACCTCCTGCACCTTGTCGTCAGCGTGTACCAGATGGCACGCACCGACCCACAGCAGCCCTGCGGCGTGCCACCGTTTGCGTTTTTCCCGCACTTTCTCTCCCCGTGTCGTTCTTATGTTCAGCGCCCGGCGGTGGGCGTCGGCGGCGATTTTCCGAACTGGCTGCGCCATCGCTCAGCCAACTCGGCGGCGACATCTTTTTTCCCCTGCTCGCCGAACAAGGCCACGGCCTCAAGATAGGCGGGCATGGCATCTTCGGCGCTGGTGCTCAACTGGACCTGGCGGCGCAGGCACTGTGCGATTTCCAGACCGTTGCCGGTCAGCCTGGCCTGGGCCAGCGTCTTGTCGAGCAGGGTGGCCAGATCGCCACAGAAATCGGCGCCGTAGCGCCGTAGCGCAGGCCAGTTCCCAAGCGAATTGCCGTGTTCCAGCGCGACATCGATCAGCAGCAGGTTGGCGAGGACCGAGTCCTCGCCAACACCGAGCTTGCGGCACACCAGCATATTGGCGGCGAGCCACTGCATCACCGCGTCGGCGCTGGCCTTGGGGATCAGCCCGCGCTTGATGCCGCGCAGCAGGTTGTTGCCAAAGTTGTAGCACAGCGCGTCGAGCAGGCTGCTGTCGCCCTGCCACAGAAACACGTAGCCGAACGCTTCGGCGAGCGCCGCCAGCGTCTGGGCGAGCAGCGCCGGCGCGTCGGGGGCGCCGGCGACGAGGAATTTTCGTCCGCTGAGCAATGCGTTCATATTGAGCCAGTGCGGACAGTGCTGGCCGACCGCTGGCGGCGGTGAGTCGAGAATATGCAGCGCCTGATCGTAACGCGCCTGGTCATAGCGAATCTTGGCGCGAACCAGTTGCGCCGCTCCCGGGCAGGCCGGATGGGCGTTGCCGTGGCGCACCGCGGTGTCGACGCGGCGCAGCGAGCGGGCGGCTTCGCGGTAACGCGACGCGCGGGTCAGCGTGAAGGCGCGGCGAAGGTGCACGACGCTTAGCGTCCACAAAGGGAGCGTCGCGGCCGCGGCCTCGGCGGTATCCAGATGGTCGAGCGCACCGTCGTCGCCGCCCAGATGGCCGGCGTGCACCGCCAGCGCTGAATGAAGCAGCGCGACCATCCAGAGCACCCAGGCTTCGTCCTGATAAACGGCGAGCGGCGTCGCATTCCTGGCAGGAAGCGCGGCGACCGGCGATGCTTCCGGTTTCGCCAACTGATCGCCGGAGAAGGCGACCAGCTCAGGCGCGACCGCCAGCCAGAAGCGGCCGCGCGTCTTCGTTTCATAAACGACCAGCGGCAAATCAGCGGCTTCCAGAAGGTCTACGAAACGCGCCAGTTGGCGCGGATCGACGCCCGGCATCCGGTTTTCGATGGCCGCCTTGTCGACCCAGCCCGGATAAGCATCCTGCAAAAGCTTCAGGAAGAGGAAGAGCCCCGGGCTGCGGAAAGCGTATGCGCGTTCTTGGTAAAGCAACTTCATCGACGGGGTTTCGGGTGAGTGGGTGGCCGCAATTATGTCACAAGTGTCATTTTGTAAAACGATGAAAATAACCCTATCCTCGTGCGTTATTTCCGTAAGAACTGTAGGGGTAATGAGTGCCGCGGCGGTGTTGGTTTATGTGGTTCGGGTTTCCTGGTGGCGTTTGCTCAACCGGCCACCGTCGGATAAACCGTCGCTCGCCCATCTCGGATTAAAGCCCAAGTGTATTTATGTACTTAGTTTGAAACGAGAAATATATTCCCTATTGCGCCTCACCTCGACCCAGAAAGAGTTATTGGGTCTGTAGGTTCCAAGAATCTGATTCTTCAACAAACCCTTTGCAATCGCCAAATATATGGAGAGAGAAATGAAGTTCGGGCTGAGTTCATTGCCGCGCCATTCAATCGGAAAAGTCTTTTTTATTTTAGCTGTTCTTGTTGCCGGAAAAAGTTTTGCTGGAGATCAGGATCAAGATGTGGCTGTGGCCGACTGTGACGATTTGAAAAATTACGGGAATGCTGCGAAAGCGGCCGAGTTTTTGTCAAAAATCAAGGTGTTGCCGGAGAATATAAAAAGAGTCTCTTCTGCGATGAATAAGATTGGAATTTCAAAATTTCTCAATAGTCTGGCTGGCGCCTGCCAGTTAACTCAAGCTACCGATATTCAAACAAACAGTGCGCAGTCGTACGTTTTTACAAAGTATATGATTACCAATTTCGGCGGTCCCATTGGAACATTTGTTGGTACCGAGCTTAATATAGCAGAAGATATTCTGTCCGGATATAGTGCATTGTATGGGGTAATCGGTGATGCCGGAGAGCAGGTTTATTCGCCTTGCCTAAGCGGTTTTGTGGTCGATATTTCAGAGTACGGCTATGTCTGGAATAGCAGCCTGAGCAGGTTGGAAGCACTGGCCAAGGTTAAAAACGTATCTATGGTTGGGACGGATAATCAACCATATTCCATGTGGATGGAAGGGGGCTACAGTTTTGGTAAATATTTTGCCTGTAATGCCGACGATGCTTCCGGGCAAGGTTTGGCGATTTCTTACTATGATGTTCTTTTCGAGAATGGACAACGGCTGTTGGTGCCAAAAAACGCAACGACCCGCACCGTCTCGGATGGCGCCTACATTCGTGTCGTAAGAATACTGCACAAAAACGGAATTTACCAATTCAACTAAACGGTCATGCTTGGAGGCGATAATGAATAAATATAGAATTTTGTTTTTTATAATGACCGTTCCATTTGTCTTTTCCTGTGGAGGAGGTAGCGGGAGTGGCGAAAACTCGGAGCCGGCTGGGGGTGAAACTCCCGGTGTATTGAGCGGGTATGTTGTTGATGACTACGTTCTGAATGGAACGGTGAAGGTTTACGATGCCGCCGGCAATGTCGTCGCTACGACGACAAGCGGCGATTTCGGCTATTTTTCGACCAGTGCCAACGAAGGACAAAACTACAGAGTCGTCATCACGGGGGGGGTCCAGGATGTGGATGGCCTGTCCTCCACGACCAATGATCAACGTCCCAACACGGCCACACTAACAGCGTTGTCTCTGGCTGATCAGAGCAGGCAGATAGTTGTTTCAGCGATCAGTACGGGTATTGAAACTTACGCAGCAGGCGATGCAAATAAATATTTGGCCAAGGCGACGGCAGTACAGGCGATATTTCCCGGGGCCATGTATTTGGTCAAAGGCGATTCGCCCAGCAACGTCTTGAAAGGCATTGCGCTGGCGACAGAAAACGCCGGTGGCTTTTCGAGCCTCGTCGCGGAGTTTTCAGACGACGGTGATTTGAATGCAAGCAAAACCACCAGCGCCAATACCCTTATTCAAGCAAGAAAATTGATTGCATCGCTGGATAAGACGGGTATTGCCGATCCGGCGTTGCTGGGTTGCGTATGGGACGCCTTCGACAAGGATCCAGGAGAGCTGACACAATCAATCATGGATTCCGTGACCGAGCTACATTGCTCGCGCAAGGGTGTAAAGTCCTTGCAAGGCATCGAGCAGTTCCGGAATCTTGAGGAAATTGATCTTTCCGGTAACTCACTGACGAGCTTGAAATCGCTGGCTGGCCTGAGCAAGCTTCTGCATGTGACCGTGTACGACAATTATTTACGAGATCTGGATATTTCAGGTTTGGCTGACGGGGCTTATTATTCACTTTCTGGAAACTGTCTGACGAGTTCTTCTAAGATCGCAAGTAACATAAATCCTGTTGGAAATAGCCGTCGCCAAAAAGATCCAGCACAATGCACGATTCCCCGGGTGCTATCTTTGCGAGCCATTGCCAGAAAATACAATCCTCTGGAAATTAGTTACAAAGTAGAAGACGTGCAGTCCTTGCCCTGCGAACTTGAAGTGATGGGGCAGAAGAAAGCACTATCTTGCGATGGAAATCTACATGTCTTGCGCGTCGATGACGTGGTTTTTTCAGAAAAATCCACTCAATTAGCCAAGCTCACTATCAACGGATATTTTTTAGACTCGGCGCAGGTTGAGTTTTACGGATATTCGACGGTAAAAGTCAGAGCAGTAACAGTGCCTAGTACCGTCGGCCCCGGGTCGATAGCAACTGTCGTGCCAAACACGTATAAGCTCTGCGTTGATTATGCCAATGCCGCCTTTCCAGTCGCAACGGCACTCAGTAGTAATGCGAAATGCAGCGTCCCAGGAGTTGCGACAGCGAGCTTTAATATCGAATCTTGGAAACCCACAGGCAGCAATATATTCATGCAGGCATTTTTTGTAAATGCTTCAACCAATGCCATTATCCGGTCGTCTGCAGCTCTCAACTGGGTTATGAGGCCGGATGGTGGATTTAGCTACGAATTTCAGGATGTCTGTGCCGGAGTAGCACGTACGACAACTCCGTTTTCAGCTTGTGTTACAGCCCCGGGCGTACTCCCAAGCGTTGAGTGAAAAACTCAGTCCGTGCCGGCATAGAAGCGGCCTTTTGGCCGCCCATTTTGCCCGGAGGTCGTCGCTAGAGAACTTGCGTTCAAGCAGATGGATGGTAAGCAATATTAAGATCGGCAGCGCTGATTGAAAACGGGCCATTCCGGCTTGCGCCGGAATGGCCCGTTTTATTTCGGCTGCCGTCAGTGAAAATCGCGGCTGCTGGTCGGTAGCCGTCCCAGCAGATCGCTGTGATCGACGAGTCGTTTGGCGATCAGATGGACCACCTCGCCTTCGCGCTGAAGTACGCCAAACACGCCGAGCAGCTTGGCGCTCAGCAATTCGCGGCGCTGGCGTTCGGCAAGCTTGGGGTGGACGATGACGTTGATGAGGCCGCTCTCGTCTTCGAGCGTCAGAAAGACGACGCCGCTCGCGCTTCCCGGACGCTGGCGGCCGGTCACGATTCCGGCGCAGCGCGCCACCCGGTGGTTGCCGTAAGCGCGTAGCGTCGCTGCCGTGACGTAGCGCCGCGCCTCGAGCAGGGCGCGCAGCAGCTTGAGCGGATGGCGGCCGAGCGTGAGTTGCAGACTGGCGTAATCGGCGACCAGGTCCTCGCCCTCGCTCGGCGCGGGCAGTGCGATCACCGTTTCGCTGGCGCTCGCTTCGCGCAGCAGATCGCGCTGTAGCGGTACGGCCGCCGTCGCCCACGCCGCCTGACGGCGATGTCCGGCGAGCGTCGCCAGCGCGCCGCCGGCGGCAAGCTGGTCGAGGTCGTCGCGGCTTAGCGTGGCGCGTCGCGCGAGGTCGGCGACGTCGATGAACGGCCGAGCGGCGGCGATGCGTTGTCCGGCGTCGCGTCCCAGCCCGCTGATCTGACGCAGGCCGAGGCGAAGCGCCGAGCTGCCTGCGAGCGAGCTCGGCCAGTCGCTGTGCTGCACGTCCGGTGGCTTGATCTCGATGCGGTGGCGGCGCGCGTCCTGAACGAGTTGCGACGATGAATAAAAGCCCATCGGCTGGGAATTGAGCAGGCCGGCGAGAAAGGCCGCCGGCTCGTGATGCTTGAGCCATGCCGAGACATAGACGAGCAGCGCGAAACTCGCGGCGTGCGATTCGGGAAAACCGTATTCGCCGAAGCCCTCGATCTGGCGAAAGAGTGACTCGGCAAATTCGCGCGAGTAGTTGCGCTCGAGCATTCCGGTTATCAGCCGCTCGCGCAGATGACCGACGCCGCCGCGGCGCTTCCACGCCGCCATCGAACGGCGCAGGTGATCGGCCTCGCCCGGCGAAAATCCGGCGGCGACGATCGCCAGTTGCATCACCTGCTCCTGGAAGATTGGCACGCCGAGCGTTCGCTGCAACACCGACTCGACCTCGGGCGAAGGGTAGCTCACCGGTTCGAGTCCTTGGCGCCGGCGCAGGTAGGGATGAACCATGCCACCCTGGATCGGTCCGGGGCGAACGATCGCCACCTCGATCACCAGATCGTAGAAGCAGCAAGGTTTCAAGCGCGGCAGCATGGCCATCTGCGCGCGCGATTCGATCTGGAAGACGCCGACGGTGTCGGCGCGGCTGATCATCGCGAAGACCGCCGGGTCGTCGCGCGGAATATCCTGCATGCGAAACGCCCGATCGTCGCGCGCCGAAATCGAGTCGAGCGCGCGGCGGATCGCGCTGAGCATGCCGAGCGCCAGCACATCGACCTTCATCAGCCCGAGCGCATCGATGTCGTCCTTGTCCCACTCGATGATGCTGCGCTCGGCCATCGCCGCGTTCTCGATCGGCACCAGCCGGTCGAGTCGGCCGCGGCTGATCACGAAGCCGCCGACGTGCTGCGACAGGTGACGCGGGAAACCGATCAGCTGTTTGCTCAAGATCAGCCACTTCTCGACGCGCGGGCTGTTCGCGTCGAGGCCGACTTCGGCGAAGCGCTCGGCGAGTTGGTCGGGGTCGTCCCACCAGGCCAGCGACGAGGTCAGCGCGTCGATTCGGTCGCTGTCGATAGAAAGCGCGCGACCGCAATCGCGCAGCGCCGATCGCGTGCGGTAGCTGATCACCGCGGCGGTGAGCGCCGCGCGCTCTCTGCCGTATTTGGCGTAAATGTACTGGATCACCTGTTCGCGCCGCTGGTGCTCGAAATCGACGTCGATGTCGGGCGGTTCGTTGCGCTCCTTGGAGATGAATCGTTCGAACAGCATCTCCGAGTGCGCGGGGTCGACCTCGGTGATCCCCAGCGCGTAGCACACCGCCGAGTTGGCGGCCGAGCCGCGGCCCTGACAAAGGATCTTGTGCGCGCGAGCGAACTTCACGATGTCATAGACGGTCAGGAAATAGGCCTCGTAGTTCATCTGCTCGATCAGCGCGAGTTCGTAGGCGATCTGCTGGCGGACCTTGGCGGGCGTGCCGCTCGGGTAACGCACGGCAAGACCCTGGTCGACTTCGGCCTTGAGATAGGCGGCCGGCGTCTGCCCGGCCGGGACGACGTCGTCCTGCGGATACTCGTAGCGCAGCTCGTCGAGCGAAAAGTTGCAGAGGTCGGCGATGCGCAGCGTTTGCGCGAGCAGCTCGGGCGGGTAGAGACGCGCCAGGCGCAGGCGCGAACGCAGGTGACGCTCGCCGTTGGCGAACAGTGCGCCGCCGGCGTCGTCGACGCTGGTCTTGCGGCGCAACGCGGTGAGCACGTCCTGCAGCGGCCGGCGGGCGCGCGCGTGCATATGCACGTCGCCGCAGGCCACCAGCGGCAGGCCGCTTTGCGCCGACAGTTCGCGCAGCGCGGCGAGCCGCCGCTTGTCATCTGGCTGCAGATGGCGTTCAAAGGCGATCCAGGCGTGCCCGGGAAAAGCGTCGCGCAGCCAGCCGGCGTCGTCGGGCGTCGCTTGCGCGCCAGCGATCCACAGCGCCAGGCAGCCCGGAACGCCGCGCACCAGGTCGTGGTGGCCGAGCCGATAGCTGCCCTTCGCGGCGCGCCGCCGCGCCAGCGTAATGATCGCGCAGAGGTTGCCGTAGCCGGCGCGGTCCTGCGCCAGCAGCACCAGCTTGATGCCGTCGGTCAGCACCAGTTCGCTGCCGATCAGCAGTTTGAGTCCGGCTTGCTTGGCCGCGACGTGCGCGCGAACGACTCCGGCGAACGAGCACTCGTCGGTGATCGCCAAAGCGCAATAGCCGAGTTCCTTGGCGCGTCCGACCAGCTCATCGGCGTGCGAGGCGCCGCGCAGGAAGCTGAAATTCGAGAGGCAGTGCAGTTCGGCGTAGTCGGGCAGCTTCATGAGTGTTTTTGTCCTTGAAAAGCGCTTAACCACAACGAACACAACGATCACGGCGGAAAAACAATGAGCCAAATCGTTTCGATGAATCAACCGATAGGTGAGACCTGATATCTCTCAATATTGAGGACTTTCGTTGTGTCCGTTGTGTCGTTGTGGTTCGATCTGATTCACGCGAAGTAGCCGTGCAGGAACCAGCCGCCCGGAAGCCTGGCGTCGCGATAGATCCACAGCCAGCAGCCATCGCTCGCCAGCGCAATGAAATAATCGCGACGGATGTCGCCGTTCGCTTCGCCCTCATCCCACCAGCCCGACTCGATTCGCTCGGGTCCGGCCAGCAGCCTGAGCGGGCCACGGCGGCAAGGGCGGCCATCGATCTCAGCGAGCTGCTGCGGCGCAGCGACCAGCCACAGCGGCCGCGGCAAGGTGCTACGCGCCGCGGGCGTGACCGCTGCGGACAGTGCGAGCTGCCTGGTCGCGCATTCGGGGCGATGATCGTCATGCACCGCGACGCGATAAACCTGCGCTTCGCCGAGTCGTGCGGCGAGGCGCTCGAGCAAGACGCCGATCGCCTCCCGGTCGTCGTTCGAATCGTTGAACAGCGTCTGGCTGCGCCCCGGCAGCGCGGTCAGTTGCGTCGCTTCGAGGCGCAGCGAGTCGACCGGTGCGGCGAGCGTCGTGCGTTCGAGTCGCTCGCGCAGCACGCGTTCGAAACGTCTTTGATCGGCAGTCGGCGCTGAAAATTGCAGCAACAGTCGGGTTTCGTTCTGGCGCTGCAAAAGGTGCAGGCTGAACTCGCGCACGCCGGACTGCCGTGCGGCGAGCCAGCCGGACAGTGCGAAGCTCAGGCGCCGCGCGGCGAAGAGCAGTGCGACAGCATTTTCGACCGACGACGGCAGTTCGATCGCCAGCGCAAAGCGGTCGGGAAAAACGAAGTCGGCGCGCGGGTCGGGCAACTCGCCGAACGCCTTCGCCATCAACTGCCGACAGCCGACGCCGATCCGTCGCGCCAGTTCGGCGCCGGGCAAGCGGCGCACGTCGGCCAGCGTGCTGGCGCCGAAACCGTGCAGCACCGTCGCGATCCGCTCGGGCAGCACGTCGAGCGGCAGGGCATCGAGTTGCCGGCGCAGGTCGACGCCGTCGCTACAGCGCGCCGCCGTTCCTGCCTGCGCCAGCCATTGCGCGCCCAGCGGCGTCGGTGCGGCGGCCAGCGCGGCAGTAAACCCCTGCGCCTGCACGCCTTCGCCGACCGCGTTGGCCACCTTGTCCAATCCGCCGAACAGGCGCAGACAGCTGCCGACTTCGAGCAGCAAGGCGTCGGGCGTGACGCTCACGCGCGACGTAAAGCGGCCCGCCCAACAGGCCAGCGTTTGCAGCGCAGCGGCTTCGCGCGAACGGCTGCGCGCCAGCAGGGTAATCGCCGGGGCCAGCATGCGCGCCGCGGCGACGCCGGTCCCGCGGTCGATTCCGGCCGCACGGGCGAGCGCGTCGGCGAGCACGACGCGGCCGTCTTCGACCACCGCGCTAGGCGAGCACAGCGGGGCGTTGGCTTCGAGCGGCAGGTGCGGGAAACTGACCGCGAGCCAGAGCAGATTGGGGGGCATGGTCTTCGCGCCATTCGACTGGGCGTGCGACAGCGAGATTGAGCGTTCGCGCGCACGGTGGCCCGCGGCGCTTGAGCAGATCGATCGCGAGCGTGCCGCGCGCACCGGCCGAGAGCAAGAGGCGCAGCGCGCAAGGCGACGACTCGGCGCGCGCCCGCGCTGGCCGAAACACGAAGGCCAGCGTCTCGCCGTTGCCGGCGGCGACCTCCAGGCGCCTGACCTGGCGCGCGTCGATGCGCGTCGTCCAGCACAATACGCCGCCCAGCGCACCGCTCGCCAAGGCTTGTTCGGCGGCCCACAAGGACTCGCTCGCCCGGCTTGGCGAGACGACGATGAGCCGCGCCAGATCGATCCCCGACGACGCCCAGGCCGGCGCATTGAGCGCCTGCGGCGGCGCGACCAGCAGCGAGAATTTTCCTTGGTCGGCAAGCTGGGCGAGGGCCGGCATCAGCAGCGAGCACTCGCCGACGCCGGCTTGGTCCGAGAGGATTTCAGTGAGTGTGCCACGCGGCCAGCCGCCTCCCGGCAGCTCATCGTCGAGCGCAGCAAAGCCGCTGCCCAGCGTCGGGATGGCCGCGCTGGCCAGACCGTTGGCACGCCAGACGTCGGGTCGGGCCAGGACGTCAGCAAGGGAAACGGGGGCGGCGGAAAGCATGGTCAACTCCGTGGATAAGTACTGTAATTATATACAGTAAACGCGCAGGTCAAATAATGTTGCGCCGCCATCGATTTTTTGCACCGCAACAGGCTGGATATTCTCAAGGGGCTATGTAATGATCCTCGCTTGCCGTGGTCGGCGATTTGGCCAAACAAGGTTCTTCCCGATGAGCAGATACCGCGAAACCGTCAATCAGAGCGCCGAGTATCTGAGGCTGTCGCTGCCCCTGATGTCGCGCCAGGCGGCTGCGCTGCATCCGATCAGCTACGCGGTCTGGTATGAGTACGTGGCGGGAATCAACCCGCCGCTCAAGGCGGCGATCGACGAGCTCAGCAAAGACGGTGCCGTGCTCGATGAAGCGTCTACCGCCGAGCTTTTCCGGAAATACATCGCTGAAATCGACGAGAAGACGGCGCAGCGTTTGCGCGCCGGTCTCCATAAAGTGCTGAGCGACATGGCGCAGTCGGCGGCGCACGCCGAAGATCGCGCCGAACTCTTTGGCCAGGAGCTGGCGCAGTGGAGCGAAGAGCTGGGGGGCTCAGCAGCGGATCCCAGCGTCGTCGAGGGAATCGACCGGTTGCTCTTCGGTACCCGAGAAATGCAGGGCGCCATCGCCGCCCTCAAGGAGCGCCTCGACGAAAGCCAGAACGAGATCGAGATGCTGCGCCAGGAAGTCGGCCGGGCACGCGAAGAAGCGATCGCCGACAGTCTGACCGGGCTGGTCAACCGCCGCGGATTCGATCTGGCGTTGGCCGCCTGTCTAGCGGCGATTGACTTGGCTGAGCACGGCCCCTGCCTGCTGATCGCCGACATCGACCATTTCAAGAAGGTCAATGACGCCTACGGCCATCTCTTTGGCGACAAGGTCATCTGCAGCGTCGCCAAAATTCTCAAGGCCAACATCAAGGGCAGGGATACGGCGGCCCGCTACGGCGGCGAGGAGTTCGTCGTGCTGCTTCCCGAAACGACCCTCGACGGCGCCTGCGCGCTCGCCGAAAAGATCCGCACGACGATTGAGGCAAGCCGGATTCGACGCGCCGACAACCGTCAGGAAATCGCACAGATCACGGTGTCCTTTGGCGTCGCCGGCTATTGTGCTGGCGAAACGGCGCGCGAGTTCATCGACCGCGCCGACGGCGCGCTCTACGTCTCCAAGAATCAGGGACGCAACCGCGTGACCGTGGCCGCCGCCGGGTTGCCGCGGGCGGCTGACGCTCAGTCCCGGCAATCCTGAGCGCCGAAGCTGCGTGAGAAGCCGCCGCCCGCGCCCGCGCGTGCCGGAAGAATACACATCAGGATCGACAGCGAATCGCTGACCTGGCGGATGTCGCGAGGAAACGCTGAAAACGGAGATGCACGCTCGATGACGCTCCTGATGTAGGCGATTTCGGCGGCCTGATCACCGGAACGCAGGACGCGGTAGCTTTTGAGCGAGCCGTCGGCGTTGAGGGCGATTTGTACCAAGGCCTTGCGCGATCCCGGGGGGCGCGGATCATTTTTGACAAAAGCGGCGCTGCGGTTGAGCTTCTTGACAAAGGCATCGAAATACATCTCCAGGCTGTAGGGTTCAACGGCATTGTTTCCTGACGGATCGGCCGGCTCGTCGTCCGGCGTCGGCGAGCGCATCTGCCGGGCCATGACCCGGGCCTTTTCGGCCAATTCGTGGCCGCTTGGCGGCCTGGCCTGCGCGGCCAGTTCGTCGAGAAATTTATTCATGTCAGCGCGTTCGGCGGCGGTCCATGAAGGGGCTTTCCAGGCGCCGGCCGGCGCGTTCAACTTTCGCGTTTCACCCGGCGCGCGCGATGCGGCCGGCCTGCTCGCCTGCGGCGCGGTGCGGGAGGGGGGCGTCGGCGCACTGGCTGGCGCCGGAGGCATCGACGGTGTCGGCGGCGCGGGGCTGCTTAGCGTGGCCTGCAGGCGTGCCGTGCCGCCTGTCGTGGCAGGGCCTGGCGAGGAGAAGCCGATAAACAGAACGGCCGCGTGCAGCAGCAGCGAGGTGCCGACCGCTAGCCAGAGCGAGCGGCGCGCATTGCGTAATTCCATGCCGCGCATTCTATAGAACTCAAGCGAGCCGGCGGCTTTCTATTTGCCCCGATTGACCGCCTGTTGCGGCGGACATCGCCGTCGACTATTGGTGGTAGCATGCCCCCATGACCACGAACAGCGCTCTCGAGGCAGAAAATTCCACTTTGCGGCGACGGCTGGAAACCCTGTTGCACGAGGCCCGGCAAAACGAAGACAAAATGCGCCGCTTCGATCAGCTTGAGCGTTTGCTGATCGGCGCGGGCTCGCTGCTTGAGCTTGTCCGCCTGCTGCTCACCGAGTACAAGCTGGCGTTCGGACTCGAGTTTGTCACCCTCGCGCTGCTCGACCGCGACCATGAGGCGAGGCGCATCCTGGAAGGGGGGCTGGGCGCGGCGTGCAGCGGGTTGACGCTGCTCCCGTCGGCCGCCCCGCTGGAGGCCTTGTACCGCGAATCACGCCAACCTTTTGTCGGCGCTTTCAGCGAGACCGATCATCAGCCGCACTTCAATTCTGCGCCGGATGCCATCGCTTCGGTCGCGCTGTTGCCATTGATGCGTCAGGGCGAACTGATCGGCAGCCTGCACTTTGGCAGCGCCGACCCTGATCGCTATCGCGCCGGCTGCGCAACGGATTTTCTCGAACGGCTCGCGCAAATCATCGCCATTTGCCTGGAAAGCGCGCTGACCCAGGAACGCTTGAAGCTGGCCGGGTTGACCGATGGCTTGACCGGGGTGCAGAACCGCCGCTACTTCGAGCACCGCTGCCTGGTCGAAATCAGCCAGGCGCGCCGCTACAAGCATCCGCTGGCGTGCATGTTCCTGGACATCGACAAGTTCAAGCGGATCAATGACAGTCATGGTCACCAGACCGGCGACGAGGTGCTGCGCCGCGTCGCTCATGTCATCCAGTCGCAGCTGCGCGCCGGCGACACCATCGCGCGTTATGGCGGCGAGGAGTTCGTTGTGCTGTTGCCGCGCTCCGAGATCCACCATTCGCGGCAGATCGCCGAACGGATTCGCCGCTGCATCGAAGAAACCGAGGTCGAAGCGCTGTCTGGACAGATCATCAAGGTTTCCATCTCGATCGGGCTGTCGATGCTGCCCGACGCACAGACGTCATCCGCGCCACCGCCCCAACTGGCCGAAGGCCTGATTGCCGCTGCCGACCAGGCGCTCTATCAGGCCAAGAACGGCGGACGCAACCGCGTGGTGTGCGCCGACGACGGGGCTCCGGGCTCGGCCCCCGTCGCGACTGTTTTTGCCCGGGCCTGGCTGCGCGCGGCGCTCAGGCGCCTCAAACGCGCCTGAGCGTCCTGCAGGGTCTGTCAAACCCGGCGGTAAACCTCGGCGCCGGCCTTGACGAATTCGACGGCCTTGACCTCCATCCCCTTTTCGAGCGCGGCCTTCTCGTCGATTCCCTGTGCCGCGGCGAAGTCGCGAACTTCCTGCGTGATTTTCATCGAGCAGAAGTGCGGGCCGCACATCGAGCAGAAATGCGCGACCTTGGCCGATTCCTTGGGCAGCGTTTCGTCGTGGAAGCTCTTGGCCTTGTCGGGGTCGAGGCCGAGGTTGAACTGGTCGTCCCAGCGGAACTCGAAGCGCGCCTTCGAGAGCGCGTTGTCGCGGATCTGCGCGCCGGGGTGGCCCTTGGCGAGGTCGGCGGCGTGCGCCGCGAGCTTGTAGGTGATGATGCCTTCCTTGACGTCGTTCTTGTCGGGCAGACCCAGGTGCTCCTTGGGCGTGACATAGCACAGCATGGCGGTGCCGAACCAGCCGATCATCGCGGCACCGATGCCGCTGGTGATGTGGTCGTAGCCCGGCGCGATGTCGGTGGTCAGCGGCCCGAGCGTGTAAAAAGGCGCTTCCTTGCAGTATTTGAGCTGCAGGTCCATGTTCTCCTTGATCATGTGCATCGGCACGTGGCCCGGGCCTTCGATGAACACCTGGCAGTCGTGCTTCCAGGCGATGTCGGTGAGCTCTCCCAGCGTTTCGAGTTCGCCGAGCTGCGCCTCGTCGTTGGCGTCGTAGATGGAGCCGGGGCGCAAGCCGTCGCCGAGTGAGAAGGCGACGTCGTAGGACTTGAGGATCTCGCACATTTCTTCGAAGTGCGTGTAGAGGAAGCTTTCCTGGTGGTGCGCGAGGCACCACTTGGCCATGATCGAGCCGCCGCGCGAGACGATACCGGTGAGCCGCTTGGCGGTCAGCGGAACGTAGCGCAGCAGCACGCCGGCGTGGATGGTGAAGTAATCGACGCCCTGCTCGGCCTGTTCGATCAGCGTGTCGCGGAAGATCTCCCAGGAGAGGTCCTCGGCTTTGCCGTCGACCTTTTCGAGCGCCTGATAGATCGGCACCGTGCCGATCGGCACCGGGCTGTTGCGGATGATCCACTCGCGCGTCTCGTGGATGTTCTTGCCGGTCGACAGGTCCATCACCGTGTCGCCGCCCCAGCGGATCGACCAGGTCATCTTCTCGACCTCTTCCTGGATCGACGAGCCGAGCGCCGAGTTGCCGATGTTGGCGTTGATCTTGGTCAGGAAATTGCGGCCGATGATCATCGGCTCGGCTTCCGGATGGTTGATGTTGGCCGGGATCACGGCGCGGCCGCGAGCGACTTCGGAGCGGACGAATTCGGGCGTGATCTCCTCGGGGATGCTGGCGCCGAAGTGCTGGCCCGGATGCTGGCGGCAGAGGATTTCGGCGAAGCGCTCGCCCTGCGGGCCGGAGGCCTTGAGCGATTCGACGTAGGCGCGGCGGTTGTTGTTTTCGCGAATCGCAATAAATTCCATTTCCGGCGTGATAATGCCTTGCCGCGCGTAATGCATCTGGCTGACGTTGCAGCCCGGCTTGGCGCGCAGCGGCTTGCGCTGCAGCCCGGGGAAGCGCAGTTCGTCGAGGGCGCTGTCGGTGGCGCGAGCGCGACCGAATTCGGAAGTGAGGCCGGCCAGCGATTCGGTGTCGCCGCGCTCGGCGATCCACTGCGCGCGCAGCGCCGGCAGGCCGTGGCGGATGTCGATCTTGGCCTGCGGGTCGGAGTACGGGCCGGAGCAGTCATAGACGTAGATCGGCGGGTTCTTTTCGCCGCCAAAAGCGGTGTCGGTGTCGGACTGCGAGATTTCGCGCATCGGCACCTGAATGTCGGGGCGGCTGCCGGCGACGTAAATCTTGCGTGAGTTGGGCAGCGGTTTGATCGCTGCGGCGTCGACGTGGGCATCGGAGGCGATGAATTTTTCAGAGGCGTTCATGGTGTTTCCTGACAAAGGGCGTGACATGGCAAAACGTGACGGCAGGCATCGGGCACTACGGGGATGTCGGGCAGGGGGCGGATGAAATGATCGGCCTTGCGCTTCCCTACGACGGCATTACCCGTACAGGTTCAAAGGGTCTATCTCAGCGACGCCATGACGGCGCGGCACCCCTAACGTGACTGTGCAACTTACTGGATTTGCAGACTTTAAGCAAGACACGCTGGGATTGGATGCGTGCCCGGCGCAGTTTGTTCCCGGCGTTTTCGAGAATTGGCCTAAAGTATTCGCCAGCTTTTCCGTGAAACAGAAGATGAGACCGATAATCCATGGCGGGAGTGCCGTCCGCTGCGCCAAGCTGATCCTGGCACTGAGCGCTGTTGCCTGGCCAGCGCTGGTGGCTGCCGACTGGCAGCTGGTCGCCAGCGAACAAGGCAAGCGCGTCGAGATCGACCGTGCCAGCATCGTCACCAACGAGGCCGGCAAGGAGACGACCGCCAAGGGGCGTATCGTCCTCGACAAGTCGATCGTCGATCCGAAAACGTCGTCAGCCTATCGCATCATCGAGGTGATGAACCGCTACGATTGCGCCGAGCGCACGTACTCGACGCTCAAGCGTAGCTACTTCAAGGAGGACGGCGCACTGGTGCGGCAGGAGGAAGTCAGGGTCCCGTTCGACATGCCGGTGCGTTCGGGGACGCCGGACGACAAGCTGCTGCGCGAAGTGTGCCGGCCGAAGTCCGCAACGCCGTCGCTCGCCTTGGCCAGCAAGACCGCCGAGAAGGTTAGCGCGGCCGCCGGCGCGCTGCGCCGCGAGAACGAGGCGCTGGTCGAGAAACAGCTGCAGAAGGAGCAGCGGGCGGTCGCAGTGCATGCGGCGTCGCCGGCTTCGCATAAGCGCAACCGCAAAGCCGATCGTCCGGCGAATGTCGCGTGGTCGTACGAAGGTGACGGCGCCGCCGAGAACTGGAGCCGGCTCAAGGCCAGCTATGCGACCTGCGGCGCCGGTCGCCGGCAGTCGCCGATCGATCTGCGCGATGCCATCGCGGTCGATCTTGAACCGATCCAGTTTGCCTATTGGCCGGTGCCGTACCGCGTCGTCGATGCGGGCAGCAGCCTGCAGGTCGACGTGCGAGGCGCCAGCTTCGCGCTGCTCGGCAAGAATTACGAGTTGATGCGCATCGTTTTTCATCGGCCTTCCGAGATCACCGTCGGCGGCAAGGCCTTCGAGATGGAGGCGCAACTGGTGCACCAGGCCGACGATGGCAAGCTGGCGATCGTCGTCGTGCTGCTCGAGAGCGGCGTCGAGAATCCGCTGATCCAGATGGTGCTCAACAACCTGCCGCTCGAAAAGGGCGGCGAAGTCGCGCCGCCCGGGCAGGGATTCGACGTCGCGCAATTGTTGCCCGAGAGTCGGCGCTATTTCACCTTCATGGGTTCGCTGACGACGCCGCCGTGCGCCGAGGACGTGTTGTGGCTGGTGCTCAAGCAGCCTCAACAGCTATCGCCCGAGCAACTGGCGATTTTCCAGCGCCTCTATAAGCCCAATGCGCGGCCGGTGCAGCCGGGGTTCGGCCGGATCGTCAAGGAATCGCGTTAGCCTTCAGGCCGTCGTGCTGTGCGGCGGTTTCGAGCGTGTTCACCGTCTCCTGGTAGATCTCGGCGAGCGTCTGCGCGTAGTCTTGCCAACCCAAACCGTCGACCGAAAGATCGTTTTTCCTGGTGCAGCCGTCGACCGCGCCGGCGGTGAGCAGCGCCTGCAGCACTGCGAGTTCGTGCTCGGGCGGGCGCAGCAACAGGCGGCCGGCGAGCAGCGAGAGCGCGGCGACCAGCGCGCAAGCGCCCCAGTTGGAGATTCCCGCCGGGATCACGTAATCGGCAGGGGTGGCGCAGAAAATGAGATCGCCGTGCGCGACGCGCGATTTGAGCGAGTCGCGCCAGCTGCCCAGCCCCAGTTCGTTGCCGCCGTCGCCGATGGCGATGCTGCGGCATGAAGGCTGTGGCGCCAGCAGACGATCGGCGGCCGGAACCAGGTCGTCGAGGATTTCGCCGCGCATCGAGTAGCGATGGCCATCCCGGGCGTTGCCAGGGCGCTCGATGGCGAGCACCTGGGTCGGCTTGAAGGCGGCGATCAGTTCGTCGATCTGGCGTTCGGCGACCTGCTGCGGCAGGTCCAGCGTCAGCGTCGAAAACGGCGCGCCGAACAGCGCTGCGCCGGCGGCGAGCAGGCCGCTGCTGTACTGGTCGCTGACCAGCACGACCTCCTTGCCGAGCTGGCGCAGCGCGTCGGCGATCGCCAGCGCGCCCGGCGGCCCGTCGGTCTCGCCGACCAGCGCGGCGCGGATGCAAAAGCCGGTGACGATGACCACGCGCTGCCCGCGCAGGAGTTCGGCGGCGGCCGGCAGCAACTGGCAACTTGGCGCGAACGACGCCAGGCCGCGGCTACCCGGGTCGTGGCGCGCCAGCATTTCGATTCGCGCGATGGCTTGTGCCAGGCATTCTTTATTCATGCTCACGATCTACCCATTGACGATGGCCGCAGCCAAGCCGCTCATCCTAGCACGACTCAAGACGCGCCGAATCGTGTCCGCCGCGAGCCGAATATGCCCGCCGTGCGACCGACCCGCTTGTTCCCACTATGGTGCTCGAGCACCATGGTGGTGCATTGGGCGTCAAGCCGGTGGTCGGACGAGCCGCATGGCTCGGGTGCGAGCGGCTGATAGACAAGGGATTGGTATCGGGTTTTGGTGAGTCCTTGTGTCCGGCATGGAAGCTGCTTGAGTCGATCGATGAAAACCTTGGCGTTCGGCGACGAACGGTAAATTTTTTCGGCACCTACGTCATAAACCCGGGCTTTGGCGTTATTCTTCCGCTGCATTACCTGACGCCAGTCACCTACGTGAAAGGTCGCCGAATCATCAAGCAAGCGAAGGCGGGGCGCTCGCCTCATCGGTTCTGATTCATTGGCACATTACAGGAGAGATTAATAATGAAGAGACTTACCCTTATTGCGGCCGCATTGGCCCTTGGTGTAACGCTGGCCAGCCCGGTCGCCGTCGCACAACAGAAATTCGTCACCATCGGCACCGGCGGTGTGACCGGCGTCTATTACGCTGCCGGCGGCGCGATCTGCCGCTTGATGAACAAGGAACGCGCCAAGCACGGCATCCGCTGCTCGGTCGAAAGCACTGCCGCTTCCGTTTACAACGTCAACACCATCAAGGCTGGCGAACTCGACTTCGGCGTCGCGCAGTCGGATGTCGAGTACAACGCCGTCAAGGGCCTCGCCCAATTCAAGGAAAGCGGGCCGCATACCGAACTGCGCGCCGTCTTCTCGGTGTTCCCCGAGGCGCTGATGGTGGTCGCGCGCAAGGAAGCCAACATCAAGAAGTTCGAGGACTTCAAGGGCAAGCGCTACAACGTCGGCAACCCCGGCTCCGGGACGCGCTCGACGACCGAGATGTTGATGGCCAATCTGGGAATGAAGAACAGCGACTTTTCGCTGACCTCCGAACTCAAGCCCGACGAACACGGCGCTGCGCTGTGCGACAACAAGATCGACGGCTTCGGCTTCGTCGTCGCCAGCCCGGCGGCCAATATCCAGGATCCGACGACGACCTGCGGCGCCAAGCTGGTCAATATCACCGGTCCGGCGGTCGACAAGCTGATCAAGGATCATCCGTACTTCGCCTACGCCACGATCCCGGGCGGCATGTACCCGGGCAACCCCGACGCGATCAAGACCTTCGGCGTCGTCGCCAGCTTCGTGACCTCGTCCAAGGTTCCTGACAACGTCGTTTATGCCATGGTCTCGGCGGTCTTCGACAACTTCGACGAGTTCAAGAAACTGCACCCGGCGCTCGCCAACCTCGATCCGAAGGACATGATCAAGAACGGCATGTCGGCGCCGCTGCACCCGGGCGCGGTCAAGTACTACAAGGAAAAGGGCTGGATGTAAGAGCGGTTGGGCGCGCTTGAGGCGCGCCTGCTGATTCGGGACGGCTCCCTCGCGGAGCCGTCCCGCGTTTTATGTTATTCAGGACAGGGAGCAGCCAGTGGGCCAAGAAGAAGTCAAAAAGTCGGAATTGTCCGACGAGGAAATCCGGCAGATGGTCGCCGAGTCGGATACCGGAGGGCGCCGGCCGAGTGGTCTGGCGGCCAAGATCGTGATGTACACGGCGATGGCGTGGTCGCTGTTCCAGATGTGGATCGCCTCGCCGTTACCTTTTGCTTTTGGTATTTTCGTTCTCAACGACACGCAGTCGCGATCGATCCACCTGGCCTTCGCGATGTTTCTGGGCTACATGCTGTTCCCGCCGCTCAAGAGTTCGCCGCGCACGCGAATCCCGATCCAGGATTGGATTTTGGCGCTGGTCGCTGCATTTTGCGGCGCTTACCTTTATCTTTTCTACGCCGAACTCGCCGCGCGCCCGGGCCAGCCGACTGCCTTCGATCTGGCGGTGGCGCTCACCGGTGTCGTGCTGTTGCTCGAAGTGACGCGCCGCGTCGTCGGTCTGCCGATGACGATCATGGCCGCGATCTTCATCGGTTACATCTTCCTCGGCCCCTACATGCCTGACATGATCGCGCACAAGGGCGCGTCGTTCGGCAAGGGGATGACCCACCTGTGGCTGTCGACCGAAGGCGTCTTCGGCGTCGCGCTGGGCGTCTCGTCGGGCTTCGTCTTCCTCTTCGTGCTGTTCGGCGCATTGCTCGATACCGGTGGTGCAGGCAACTACTTCATCATGTCGGCGCTGTCTTTGCTCGGCCATATGCGCGGCGGTCCGGCCAAGGCCGCCGTCGTCTCGTCGGGCTTGACCGGTCTCATTTCGGGCAGTTCGATCGCCAACGTGGTGACCGTCGGCACCTTCACCATCCCGCTCATGAAGCGTGTCGGCTACAAGCCGCATATCGCTGCAGCGGTCGAAACCGCGGCCTCGGTCGATGGCCAGATCATGCCGCCGGTGATGGGTGCCGCGGCCTTCCTGATGGTCGAGTACGTCGGCATTCCGTACACCCAGATCATCAAGCACGCGGCCCTGCCGGCGCTGATGTCGTACATCGCGCTCTTCTACATCGTGCACCTCGAAGCCTGCAAGGCCGACATCCGCGGCATCGCGCGCGACCACATGCCGCCGCTCTTGAGCCGTCTGATCGGCTTCGTGATGTCGGCCTGCGGCGTCATCCTGCTCGCCAACGTCGTCTATTTCGGCCTCGGCTGGATCAAGGGCGTCGCCGGCGATGCGTCGATCGTCGTCATCGCCGTGTTGATGCTCGCCGCCTACCTCGGCCTGCTCAAATACGAGTCGAAATACCCCGTGCTGCACATGGAGGACCCGAACAAGCCGATCCTCAAGCTGCCCGATCCCGGGCCGACGATCAAGAGCGGACTGCACTTCCTGCTACCGGTCGCGGCGCTGATCTGGAACCTGATGATCGAGGAGCTTTCTCCCGCGCTGTCGGCATTCTGGGCGACGATGTTCCTGATCTTCATCTTGGCCACTCAGCGCCCGCTCGGCGCCTGGTTTCGCGGTGAGCGAGAGCTCAAGTCCGAGTGGGCTCAGGGCTTTGCCGACCTCAAGACTGGCCTGATCGCCGGCGCGCGCAACATGATCGGCGTCGGCATCGCGACCTCGACCGCCGGCATCATCGTCGGCACCGTGACGCTGACCGGAATCGGTCTGGTGCTCGCCGAAGTCGTCGAGCTGATCTCGGCCGGCAACCTGCTGCTGATGCTGGGTATGGTCGCCGTCGCCTCGCTGATTCTCGGCATGGGCGTTCCGACGACGGCCAACTACATCATCGTGTCGACGCTGATGGCGCCGGTGGTCGTCGAACTCGGCGCGCAGAGCGGACTGATCGTCCCGCTGATCGCCATCCACATGTTCGTCTTCTATTTCGGCATCATGGCCGACGTGACGCCGCCGGTGGGTCTCGCGGCCTACGCCGCGGCGGGGATCGCCAAGTGCGATCCGATGCTGACCGGTTTCACCGCGTTCTGGTACAGCATCCGCACCAGCGTGCTGCCGTTCATGTTCATCTACAACACGCAGCTGCTGCTGATCGGCATCGACAGCGTGGCGCAGTTCATTATGGTCGTCGTCACTGCGATCGGCGCCAGCCTGATTTTCGTCGCCGCGACGCAGAACTGGTTCCTGACGCGCAGCAAATGGTACGAAAGCGCGATTCTGCTGCTCGTCGCGTTTAGCCTGTTCCGTCCCAACTTCTGGATGGACATGATCATGCCACCGTACGACAAGATCGCGCCGACGCAGCTGATGCAGATGGTCGAGCAGGCGCCGGTGGGTGAGGACATGCGCATCTGGATCGAGGGCGAGGACCTCAACGGCAAGCTGGTCAACAAGGGCATGCTGCTGCCGCTCGGCGACGCCGGAACGGCGGCCGAGCGCCTCGAGCGCTTCGGCCTGCGCCTGATGCAGAACGGCGACGAGATCGACGTTGTCTCGATCAAGTTCCGTAGCAAGGCCGACAAGGCCGGCTTCAAGCAGGGGCAGAAGGTCACCGCGATCGAGAAGGAATCGAGCCAGCCGGCGCCCGAGTGGCTGTTCATTCCGACGCTGGGCGTCTTGGCGCTGGTCGCCTTCGCGCAGCGGCGGCGAATCGCGGCAGGCGCACCGGCGTAATTCGCAACACCTGATAGTCCAGAACGCTGCCTGCGGGCAGCGTTTTTTTTGGGCTGGCGAACCATCAAGGCGTCCGCAAAGGCGGCGTCAAAGCGGGGTGTCAGCATGGTGCAGGCGCACTGCGAGAGTGCAGGATCGTTGCCGTGACCGAGCGGCCGCTGCTTCTCGGAGATTGGATTGCTACGAATAAACAGATGCTTATGGCCTGATTTTGAGGCTGGCACGGGTCCTGCTCAGGGGTATGTAGGCAAAAGCAGCGCTTCCCTTGATAGTTCGACAGCCACCCAGGAGCTTATACATTATGCATTCGATCAAAACGACCATCGCGGCAGTGCTCGCCGCGACCTTCGCGACAACTCTCGTCTCGCTGCCGGCTTTCGCCCAGGACGCCGGCACGCTCAAGAAGGTCAAGGAGACAGGGGTGATCACCCTGGGGCATCGCGAGTCGTCGATTCCCTTCTCCTTCTACGACGACAAGCAGCAGGTCATCGGCTATTCGCAGGAGTTCATGCTCAAGGCGGTCGACGCCATCAAGGCCGACCAGAAGCTCGCCAAGCTCGACGTCAAGCTGATGCCGGTCACTTCGGCCAACCGCATCACGCTGATCCAGAACGGCACCATCGATATCGAGTGCGGGTCGACGACCAACAACAGCGAGCGCCAGAAGCAGGTCGGCTTCTCGAATACGATTTTCGTCATCGGCACCAAGCTGATGGCCAAGAAGGACTCGGGGATCAAGGACTTTGCCGACCTCGCCGGCAAGAACGTCGTGACCACCGCGGGTACGACGTCCGAGCGCCTGCTGCGCAAGATGAACGAAGACAAGAAGATGGGGATGAACGTGATTTCGGCCAAGGACCACGGCGAATCTTTCCTGACGCTCGAAACCGGCCGCGCCGTCGCTTTCATGATGGACGATGCGCTGCTCTACGGCGAGATGGCCAAGGCCAAGCGCGCCTCCGACTGGGTCGTGGTCGGCACCGCGCAGTCGAAGGAAGCCTACGGCTGCATGCTGCGCAAGGACGACGCATCGTTCAAGAAGGTCGTCGACGGCGCGATTGCCCAGGTCATGGCTTCGGGCGAGGCGGTCAAGATCTACAACAAGTGGTTCATGAACCCGATTCCGCCCAAGGGGCTCAACCTCGACATGCCGCTGTCGGATGAAATGAAGGCGCTGTACAAGGCGCCCAACGACAAGGCCTTCGAGTGACATGGACACGGGGAAGAGGCGTCTTGCAACGATCGTCGGGCTGCTGCCGCGATGATCGGCGCGTGTCTTCCCTGGTCTTGCAGTCCGCTGTCGATCGCCTTCCGGCGCGGCGGAGTTTCTGAATTGGTGGAGAGCGCAATGGGATATAGCTGGAATTGGGACGTGTTGCTGCAGCCGTCGGCGACGGGCGACGGCACTTATCTGGGCTGGATGTTCTATGGCTTCAAGATGACCATCGGTCTGTCGCTGTCGGCGTGGCTGATGGCGCTGATCCTCGGCGCGCTGGTCGGCGTGCTGCGCACCGTTCCCAACAAGGCGCTGTCAGGTCTGGCGGCGGCCTACGTCGAACTGTTCCGCAACATCCCGTTGCTGGTCCAGCTCTTCATCTGGTATTTCGTCTTGCCCGAACTCGCCCCCGCCGCGCTCGGCGACGCCTTCAAGCAAAGCAATCCGATCGTCCAGCAGTTCGTCTCGGCGCTGCTCTGCCTAGGATTTTTTACCAGCGCGCGGGTCGCCGAGCAGGTGCGTTCGGGGATCAATTCGCTGCCGCGCGGCCAGAAGAACGCGGCGCTGGCGATCGGCTTCACGCTGGCGCAGGCCTACCGCTACGTGATGTTGCCGATGGCTTTCCGGCTGGTGGTGCCGCCGCTGACTTCCGAGTTCCTCAACATCTTCAAGAACTCGGCGGTGTGTTCGACGATCGGCCTGCTCGAACTCGCGGCCGAAGGGCGGCAGCTCGTCGACTACACGGCGCAGCCCTACGAATCGTTCATTGCGGTGACGCTGGCCTATGTGCTGATCAACGTCGTGGTGATGTTCGCCATGCGCCGGGTCGAGGCCCAGGTACGCGTTCCCGGCTATATGGGAGGACACTGAAATGTACGAATTCGACTGGTCATCGATCCCCGGCGCTCTGCCTTTCCTGGCGCACGGGATGGTCGTCTCCTTGCAGATCACCGCTGTCGCGATCCTCGTCGGCATCGTCTGGGGAACCTTGCTGGCGATGATGCGCCTGTCGTCGGTGAACGCGCTGTCGTGGTTCGCCGCCGGCTACGTCAATCTCTTTCGCGCCGTGCCGCTGGTCATGGTGCTGCTGTGGTTCTTCCTGATCGTTCCTCACTTGCTTGAAACTCTTTTCGGCTTCCCGCGCGGCAGCGACATGCGCATGGGGTCGGCGATCGCCGGCTTCGCGCTGTTCGAAGCCGCCTATTACTCGGAGATCATCCGCGCCGGAATCCAGTCGGTTCCCAAGGGCCAGATGGCGGCTGCCAGCGCGCTCGGCATGGGTTACGCGCAGTCGATGCGGCTGGTTGTGCTGCCGCAGGCCTTCCGCAACATGGTGCCGCTGCTGCTGACGCAGGGAATCATCCTGTTCCAGGATACGTCGCTGGTCTATGTCTCGGCGCTCGCCGACTTTTTCGGCGCGGCGTCCAAGGTCGGCGACCGCGACGGGCGCCTGGTCGAGATGCTGCTGTTCGCCGGTGCGGTCTATTTCGTGATCTGTTTCACCATTTCACAACTGGTGCGCTACTACCAGACAAAACTCAAGACGGCGTAAGGCCGGTCGTTGCCAGGAGAAATCGATGATTACGATGAACAAGGTCAGCAAGCACTATGGCGCATTTCAAGTGCTGACCGACTGTACGACCCACGTTGCCAAAGGCGAAGTGGTCGTCGTCTGCGGCCCGTCGGGGTCGGGAAAATCGACGCTGATCAAATGCGTCAACGGGCTCGAGCCTTTCCAGTCGGGTGAAGTGACGGTCAACGGCATTTCGGTCGGCGACCCGCGGACCGACTTGCCGAAGCTGCGCGCGCACGTCGGCATGGTTTTCCAGAACTTCGAGCTCTTTCCGCACATGACTATCGTCGACAATCTGACCGTCGCGCAGGTCAAAGTGCTGGGGCGCGACCCGGCCGAAGCGCAGGACAAGGGAATGGCGTTGCTCGACCGCGTCGGGCTCAAGGTTCAGGCGCTCAAATATCCAGGCCAGCTCTCCGGCGGACAGCAACAGCGCGTGGCGATCGCGCGCGCGCTGGCGATGGATCCGATCTGCATGTTGTTTGACGAACCGACCTCGGCGCTCGATCCCGAAATGATCAACGAAGTGCTCGACGTGATGAGCGAACTGGCGCAGGAGGGAATGACCATGATGTGCGTCACGCACGAGATGGGCTTCGCCAAGCGCGTCGCCAGCCGGGTGATCTTCATGGACCAGGGGCGCATCGTCGAGGACGACTCCAAGGATGCGTTCTTCGCCAACCCGCGTTCCGATCGTGCGCAGCAGTTCCTGGCGAAGATCCTGCAACACTGATCGCGTCGCGTCCGGCGTCCGTTTGACTCGACGTGGCTTAGTCGATACATTACTGACCTTTCGGTCATTAATATTCCTCGATGAGTTCTCTGAGTCTTCCCGTGACACCGGCTGTCAGCTGCGCTAGCGCCGCGCCGCGCCGTCGGCGCAAGGACGCGCGTCCTTCCGAATTGCTCGCGGCGGCGCTCGAACTCTTCGTCGAAAAAGGCTTCGCTGCGACGCGTCTGACCGACGTCGCGGCGCACGCCGGCGTCGCCAAGGCGACCCTCTACCTCTACTTCGACAGCAAGGAGGCGCTGTTTCGTGCCGTCGTCGCGCAGGGAATCGTTCCGCTCTTTGCCGCAGCGCAGAGCGAACTCGGCGACTATAGCGGCAGTGCCAGCGACCTGCTCGTCGAGCTGCTCACGCGCTGGCAACGAGAGGTCGGCGCGACGCCGCTGGCCGGGCTCTACAAGCTGATCATCGCCGAGGCGAACAACTTTCCCGAACTCGTCCAGTATTACCACGACGAGGTGATCGTTCGCGGCCGGGCGATGCTCGCCGACGTGCTGCGGCGCGGGATGGCCAGCGGCGAGTTCCGCGAAATCGACGTCGACGCGACGATCGACGTCGTCATCGCGCCGCTGCTGTCGCTGATCGTCTGGCGATTCTCGCTGCATCGCTGCGGCGCCGGCGTCGATCCCGGGCTTCTTTTGCAAACCCACTTTGATCTGCTGCTGCACGGCCTGTGCGTGCAGAGAAGGACACCATGAAACGACCCACAGCCTACGCCGTCGCCGCGTTTTCCGTGCTAACGCTGGTCTGCGCATGCAGCAAGGCACCGTTGCCTGCCGAACCGCTGCGTCCGGTGCTCACCGCCGTGGTCGGCGAAGGCGCCGACGAAAGCGCGCCGACCTACTCGGGTGAGGTGCGCTCGCGCTACGAGACGCCGCTCGGCTTTCGCATCGGCGGCAAGATCGTCGCCCGATTGGTCGATGTCGGTGCCCGCGTCAAGGCCGGCGACGTGCTGGCCAGGCTCGATCCGGCCGACAGCGCGCTGTCGGCGAACGCGGCCAACGCCCAGCTTGACCTGGCGAGCGCTGATCTCGCGCGTTACCGCGAGCTGCGTGCCAAGAACTTCGTGAGCCAGGCGGCGCTCGACGCCAAGGAAACGACATTCAAGTCGGCCAAGTCGCAGGCCGAGCTGGCGCGCAACCAGAGCGACTACACGGCGCTGCGCGCCGATCACGCTGGCGTCGTCGAGGCGGTCGCCGCCGAAGTCGGGCAGGTGGTCGCCGCTGGCCAGACCGTCTTTCGCGTCGCGCGTACCGATACGCTCGAAGTGGCGGTGGTGATTCCCGAAGTGCGTCTCCCCGAACGGTTCAAGGATGCACAGATCACGCTGTGGGCCGACGAGCAGGCGAGCTATCAGGGCGTCTTGCGCGAGCTGTCGCCGGCCGCCGACGCGCTAACGCGAACCTACGCGGCGCGGATTTCGATCATCAAGCCCGATTCGCGCGTGCAACTCGGCATGACCGCCAAGGTCAGGTTTCTCGCCGACAAAGCGAGCGCCGAGCCGGTGCGCCTGACCGTTCCGCTCGCCGCGATCTTCCAGCAGGACGGTCAGCCGGCGCTGTGGGTCGTCGGCGCAGATCAGACCGTGAGTCTGCGCCCGGTCGCCGTCGCCGCTTACGGCGAGACCCGCGCGACGCTGGCCAGCGGGGTCAAGGCCGGCGAGCGAATCGTCGTCGCCGGCGTGCACAAGCTCGCGGCCGGCGAAAAAATCAAGGCCGTCGACCAGCAGCCTGCTGCCGCGGTGGCGGCCAAATGACGCACCTCAATCTCTCCGAGTGGGCGCTCAAGCATCGCTCGATGGTCGCCTTCCTGATCGTCATGCTGGTCACCGGCGGCGCGTTGTCCTACCTCAAGCTCGGGCGCGCCGAAGACCCCGACTTCACCTTCAAGGTGATGGTCGTGCGTACGCTGTGGCCGGGAGCGACGGCACAGGAGGTCGAGCTGCAGGTCACCGAACGCATCGAGAAGAAGCTGCAGGAGGTTCCCGGACTCGACATGCTGCGCTCGAATTCGAAGGCCGGCGAGTCGCTGGTTTTCATCACGCTGCGGAATTCGACGCCGAAGAAGGACGTTCCCGACGCCTGGTATCAGGTGCGCAAGAAGATCGGCGACATCAAGCAGAACTTCCCGGCCGGAATCCAGGGGCCGTTCATCAACGACGAGTTCGGCGATACCTTCATCAACATATTCGCGCTGACCGGCGACGGTTTCGATCTGGCGCGGCTGCGCCACGAGGCCGACCGCGTCGCGCGCGAGTTGCGCCGCGTCGCCGACGTCAAGAAAATCGAAATGATCGGCGTCCAGGACGAAAAGATCTACGTCGAGATCTCGCACGCCAAGCTGGCGACGCTCGGCATCGACCCGCTGCTCGTTTTCGATGCGCTGCAAAAGCAGAATTCGATGGTCTCGGCGGGCTATTTCGAAACCGCGTCGGATCGCGTTCGCATCCGCGTTTCCGGCGACTACGACACGCTCGAAAGCGTGCGCGAGACCGCCGTGCAGTCGGGCGGCAAGCTCTTCCGGCTCGGCGACATCGCGACCGTCAAGCGCGGGCTCACCGATCCGCCGTCGCCGCGAATGCGCGTCGGCGGGCAGCCGGCGATCGGCATCGCCATCGCCATGGACAAGGGCGCCGACGTGATCAAGCTCGGCGAGCGATTGCGCGCCGAGGTCGCTCGCCTGCAGCGCGACCTGCCGACCGGCATCGACATCCACGTCGTCGCCGACCAGCCCGAAGTCGTCGGCAAGTCGATCAGCCTGTTCATGTCGTCGCTGTCCGAGGCGGTGATCATCGTGCTTGCGGTGTCCTTCCTGAGCCTGGGGCTGCGCACCGGCGCCGTCGTCGCGCTGTCGATTCCGCTGGTACTGGCGATCACCTTCCTGGCGATGGAACTCTTCGGCATCGACCTGCAGCGCGTTTCCTTGGGCGCCTTGATCATCGCGCTCGGCCTGCTTGTTGATGATGCGATCATCGCCGTCGAGATGATGGTCGTCAAAATGGAGCAAGGCTGGGATCGCTTCCGCGCCGCGACCTTCGCCTATACGTCGACGGCGTTTCCGATGCTTACCGGGACGCTGATCACCGTCGCCGGCTTCACGCCGGTCGGTTTCGCCAAGTCGAGCGCTGGTGAGTACACCTTCTCGATCTTCGCCGTGGTGAGCATCGCGCTGGTCGTCTCGTGGGTCGTCGCGGTCGTGTTTACGCCCTATCTGGGCTACAAGATCCTCGACGCCAAGAAGCTGCAGGCCAGGGCCCAGCAGCACGGCGAGGACATCTATCAGACGCCGTTCTACCGGCGCGTGCATGGCGCCGTCGACTTCTGCGTGCGGCGACGCGCTCTGGTGATCGTCGTCACCCTGGCGATCTTCGTGCTGTCGCTGGTGGCGCTTTCCAAGGGCGTGCAGAAGCAATTCTTCCCCGACTCCGAGCGCCCCGAACTGCTGGTCGACCTGTGGCTGCCGCAAGGCGCTTCGCTCAAGGCGACCGAATCGCAGGCGGCCAAGGTCGAGCGGCTGCTGCACGGCGACGCGCAAATGAAGAAGTCGGTCAAGCACTTCGCCAGTTACATCGGCAACGGCGCGCCGCGTTTCTACCTGCCGCTCGATCAGCAACTCTACAACGACAACTTCGCGCAGTTCGTCATCGTCACCACCGACATCAACGCGCGCGAGGATCTCAAGCAGCGCCTCGAAGCCTATTTCGCTGCCGAGAGTGTGGCCGGAAGCGCCGACTGGCAGGGCGGACTGGCCAACGTCCGCGCGCGCGTGCTGCGTCTCGAAAACGGCCCGCCGGTCGGTTACCCGGTGCAGTTCCGCGTCTCCGGCGAGGATCTTGGGCAGTTGCGCCACGCCGCCGAAGCCGTGGCGACTGTGATGCGCGCCAATCCGAACGTGCATGGCGTCAATTTCGACTGGAACGAGATGGGCAAGACCGTTCGCCTTGAGGTCGACCAGGATCGCGCGCGCGCACTCGGCATCAGCAGCCAGGACCTGTCGACTTCGATCAACCTGTTGCTGTCGGGGACGACGATCACGCAGATGCGCGAGGGCGATCAGTTGGTCGACGTCGTGGTGCGTGCCACCGGCGACGAGCGTGCGCGCATCTCGGCGCTCGCCGACATCTCGGTGCGGACCAGCAGCGGGCGTTATGTGCCGCTCGCGCAGGTCGCCAAGATCCATTACGAGCTCGAGGACGTGCTGATCAGCCGGCGCGACCGCCTGCCGACGGTGACGGTGCGCGCCGACATCCGCGGCCATGTGCAGGCGCCGGTCGTCACCGCGCAGATCGATCCGCTGCTCGACGCCGTGCGCGCGAGTCTGCCGGCGGGCTTTCGCATCGAGGTCGGCGGCTCGACCGAGGAGTCGGCCAAGAGCGAAGCGTCGATCATGGCGGTGATGCCATTGATGCTGATGGCGGTCGTCACGCTGCTGATGATCCAGCTGCAGAACATCGGGCGAACGATCATGGTGCTGCTCACCGCGCCGCTCGGACTGATCGGCGTGGCGATCGCGCTGCTCGCTTTCAACGTTCCCTTCGGTTTTGTCGCCAACCTCGGCGTCATCGCGCTCTCCGGGATGATCATGCGCAACTCGGTGATCCTCGTCGACCAGATCGAGCAGGACGAGAAGGCCGGCAAGCCGACCTGGGAAGCGATCGTCGAGTCGACCGTTCGCCGCTTCCGGCCGATCATGCTGACTGCGGCGGCGGCGATCCTGGCGATGATCCCGCTGACGCGCAGCGTCTTCTGGGGGCCGATGGCGGTGGCAATCATGGGCGGGCTGATCGTCGCCACCCTGCTCACGGTGTTCTTCCTGCCGGCGCTTTATGCAGCGTGGTATCGCGTCAAGCCAGCCAGCGTCGTGCCGTCGTGAGCTTCACCAGGCCAACGGGCGCCGACAAAGCGCATGAGCTGACGATGGCAAACTGTATAATCACCAACTGTCGAATTTATGAACATCAGTTTGTGCTGGTATAACCTTTCTGGCGAGGAATGATATGGCCGCAGCGGCGATGAACACTGAGCAGGCGCGTTTCAACATGATCGAACAGCAGATCCGGCCGTGGAATGTGCTCGATCCCGAGGTTCTCAAACTGCTGTCGGTCGTCAGGCGCGAGGACTTTGTTCCGGCGGCGCACCAGGACCTGGCTTTCGCCGACCTCGAAATCCCGCTCGGCGCGGGGCCCGGGCAGACGATGCTGGCGCCCAAGATAGAAGCGCGCATGTTGCAGGAACTCGGCCTCAAAAATACCGACACGGTGCTCGAGATTGGCGCTGGCAGCGGCTATATGGCGGCGCTACTGGCGGCCAAGGCCGAGTACGTCTATACGGTCGAAATCGACCCGGCGCTGGTCGACCTGGCGCGCAAGAATCTGAAGAATGCCGGCATCGTCAACGTCAGCGTCGATATCGGCGACGGCGCCCAGGGCTGGCCGCTCTATGCCCCGTATGATGCGATCGTCGTCTCCGCATCGACGCCGGTGCTGCCCGATACGCTGCGCCGTCAGCTCAAGATCGGCGGCCGGCTGGTGGCGATTGTCGGCGAGCTGCCGGCGATGCAGGTGCAACTGGTGACGCGAACCGACGAGGACGCTTTCAATACCGACGTGGTTTTTGAAACCGTCGTCGCGCCGCTGGTTAACGCCACGCCAAGCGAAAAATTCGTTTTCTAGTTTTAATGTGAGGTCAGTCCCATGCGTTTGAAGTCATCGGCGAGCCGCGTCTCCACTGTGCTGGGTCTGCTGTTCTGCGCGGCGCCGGTATTTGCCGCTGACCTGCTGCAGGTCTATCGCGCGGCGCTGGCCAACGACCAGCAGTACGTTGCCGCGCGCGCCGCCGCCGACGCGCTACGCGAGAAGGCGCCGCAAGGGCTATCGACGCTGCTGCCGACCATTGGCGCAACGGCCAATACGACGTGGAACGACAACAAGTACAGCACGGACTCGACGGATACCCGCTATAACGTCAATAAGCAGTACAACACCAACGCCTATAACGTTCAGCTGACGCAGCCCTTGTTCCGCTGGCAGAACTACGTGCAGTACGGTCAGGGCCAACTGCAGGTCGTGCAGGCTGACGCCAATTTGGCGCAGGCCTTGCAGGACCTGATCGTTCGCGTCGCCGGCGCGTACTTCGACGTGCTCTACGCGCAGGAAAATCTCAAGGCGGTGCTTGCCAACAAACAATCGATCGCGCAGCAGCTCGAGCAGGCCAAGAAGAATTTCGAGGTCGGCACCGCGACGATCACCGATTCGCAGGAAGCGCAGGCGCGTTACGATCTGGCGATCGCGCAGGAAATCGCGGGGCTCAACGACTTGGAGGTAAAGCGTTACACCTTGCGCGTGATCGTCGGCAAGGATTCCGGCGAACTCAATCGGCTCAAGCCGCAGGCCGAACTCAAGCCGCCGCAGCCGGCGAGCATGGACCAATGGGTCGACGCCGCGCAGAAGGACAGCTTTTCCGTCCAGGCGCAGCAGGCCGCCGCCGAGGTCGCGGCCAAGGAGGTCGAGCGCCAGCGCGCTGGGCATTACCCGACGCTCGACGCGGTCGCCAATTATGGCAAGAACAATACCGCGCTGTCGGTGATCGGTTCGGACTCGCTCGAAACCAATGCGCGCAACGTCGGACTGCAGCTCAATATCCCGATCTTCCAGGGCGGTTACGTCAATTCGAAGACGCGCGAAGCAGTCGCCAACCGCGTCGCCGCCGACGCCGCGCTGGAGACCGCCAAGCGCACTGCCGCGCTCAATACGCAGCAGTCCTTCCTAGGCGTCGTCAATGGCCTGGCGCAGGTCAGGGCGCTCGACGCGGCGTTGATTTCGAGCACCAGCGCGCTCGAATCGAACAAGCTCGGCTACGAGGTCGGCGTGCGAATCAATATCGACGTGCTCAACGCCGAGCAACAGGTTTATGTGACCAAGAGTAGCCTGGCCAAGGCGCGTTTCGATACCTTGCTCGCGCAGCTCAAGCTCAAGGCGGCGGTCGGTTCGCTCGGCGAGGCCGATCTCGAGCAGATCAACCCGTTGTTCGAAGCGCCGTAACAGCGGCCTTACGTCAGCCAGAAGAGTTGCCGAGCCGGCTACTCGCCGATCAGCCTGAGCGCATGATCGGCGTGGGTGGCGTACCACGAGTTGGCGTGAAAAGGCCGCAACTGGACGCCTGCGGGAATGAGCTTGCCGCTCTCGTCGCGCACATCAGCGCCGTGGCTGTCTATGATCAGCGGCGCGTCGTCGCTTGACGCTCCCCATGCGCCGATCCAGATCACGACGTGCGAGATCGAATCGCGGTGGCGCGGACGGATATACAGCAGGTCGCCCGGCTTGAGTACTGCCGCCCATTTCGCCGCCGAATCCTGCGTCGGGATCACCGTGACCGCCACTGAACGGCCGGACCCGTTGAGTTGAGCGGTCTGCGAGGCCGCCTGTTTTTGCACGTCGGAACTGATGGCTATCCCCAGTCCCTGGTTGAAGACGAAGGCGGTGAAGTTGCTGCAATCAACGCCCTTGCCGTCGTGTCGCACGCCGCCGGATTTTTCAACATGCCAGCCGGCAGGCGGATTCCAGTCGGGAATATGGTGATGGCGGTAGTCGTAGCCCAAAAAACGCAGCGCCGTTGCGACGATTCGTGCCCGCTTCCAGTCGTCGCTCTTGTCCTGCGCGACGGCTGGTGGCAGATAGGCGCGTGGCCACGGTCCCCACGCGCCGACCCGGGGGCCGTACCATGCCGACTGCGCAATACCGGCCTCAAGCCGCGGATCGCCGCGCTCGCCGTCGAACAGGTCGGGGATCAGTTCGTCGTCGGGCCACGGCAGGCGCACCCGATAGGGCGACGCGTAGGCTGCGCCATCGGCACGGTCGTCGCCCGCCACGGCCACGGCGTCGGGAAGCACTGCGCCAATCGTCAGCACCAGCAGCAGTGATGAAATGAAGCGCATCGCCTTCTCTCGAGGTTTCGCAAGCGGGAAAGTATACGCGAGGCTTCAGGCACCTACAGGTTTCTGGCGGTGATCTCCTCGATCAGCGCCAGCGTCCTTGCCGTCGCGCCGCGATGCGCCTGGCTGAAGGTCGCCGCGGCACTGCGCATCGCCTGCAGCGTTGCGGTATCTTGCAATAGCCTACCGACGGTACTCGCGGCGGCAAAGGCGTCGGCAATCCGCAGCGCAGCGCCGCAGGCGATCGCGTCTTCGGTCGCCTGCGCGAAGTTATAAGTGTGCGGGCCGACCAGTACCGGGCAGCCGCAGGCCGCGGCTTCGATCAGATTCTGCCCGCCGAAGGGCAGCAGCGTTCCGCCGATCAGCGCGAGGTCGGCGACCGCGAAATAGGCCGGCATTTCGCCCATGCTGTCGCCGAGCCAGACGCGCGTCGCGCCCGTCGGCAAGTCGCCGGCGCTGCGCCGGCACAGCGCCAGCCCGCGTTGCTCGACCAGCGCGGCGACTTCGGCAAAGCGCTGCGGGTGACGCGGGACGAGCAGCAGCAGAAGATCGGGCCGGTTGATTCGCGCGAAGGCGTCGAGGATGATCGCCTCCTCGCCCTCGCGCGTGCTCGCTGCCAGCCAGATTTCGCGCTGGCCGAGCGCTTGCCGCCAAGCGGCTCCGAGTTGCAATTTTTCGGGCGAAGGGGTGACGTCGAACTTGATGTTGCCGAGCACCTTGACGCGCTGCGCGCCGATCGCCGCGAGGCGCTCGCCGTCGGCCGGCGTCTGCGCGGCGACGGCGGAAAGCTTGGCGAGCGCCGGGCGGATCAGCGGCGCGAAGCGCAGGTAACCCGCTTGCGATTTCGCCGACAGGCGCGCGTTGACCAGCGCCAGCGGGATGCTGCGCTGCGCGCAAGCGGCGATCAGGTTGGGCCACAGCTCGGTTTCCATCAGCAGGCCGAAGCGCGGCTTGAAGTGCTCGAGAAAACGGCCGCAGGCGTCGGGCAGGTCGTAGGGCAGGTAGGCTTGCTTGAGCCGCGCGCCGTACTTGGCGATCAACTCGCCGCCGGTGGCGCGGCCGGTCGGTGTCATGTGCGTGAGCAGCAGCGTGTGGTCCGGATAGGCGTCAAGCAGCGCCTTGATCAGCGGCTCGGCGGCGCGCGTTTCGCCGACCGAGACGACGTGCAGCCAGAGCAGCGGTGCTGGCGCCGGCTGCGCATGGCAGCCATAGCGCTCGCCGAGATGCTGCAGGTACTCGGGTTGTTTTCGTGCACGCCACAGCAGACGCAGCCAGATCAGCGGTTGCGCGAGATAGAAGACGATCGAATACAAAAGGCGGGCCATCAGCGAAGCTCCTGTTCGGCGGCCGTCAGGACCTCGGCGACCGTTGGCGCGCGACCGCGCGCGCCGAGATTGCGGCAAAAGCCGCTGCCATAAACCCCGGTCAGCGCCGGATCGCTGGCCATGAACAGCGCGATGGTCGGCACGCGCAGCGCCGTCGCCAGGTGCGCGAGTCCGGTATCGACGCCGATCGCCAGCGCCGCGCCGCCGAGCAGTCCGGCGAGCTCGCGCAGCGTCAGCGGCGGCGCCACGACGGCGCCCGGCACCGCGCCGGCGATGCGCTGCGCCCGCTCGCGCTCGCGCGCGCTGCCCGACGGGAAAACCGGAGTCAGCCCGCGCTCGGCGAGTGATTGGGCAAGCGCGATCCAGTTTGCCTCGGCCCACAGTTTGTCGTCGCGGCTGGTCGCGGTGAGCAGCACGGCGTAGCGTCGGGTTGTGAGCCACGGCAGGTCGACGGCCGGCGCCTTGATCCCGTAATCGAGCGGCAGGTCGAGCGGGCTATCGAAAGCCGCGCTCGCCAGCCAGCGATTGCGTTCGACCGCGTGGGCGTTGGGCGGAATCACGAAGGTCTTGTCGTAGAAGCGCGCCGCCAGCGGCTCGCGCGCCGCCTCGGCCGCGTAACCGAGACGCGGGCCGCGGGCCTGGCGAGCGATCAGCGCGCTCTTGATCAGCCCCTGGGTGTCGAGGATGGCGTCGTAAGGCGTGCGCGCCAGATGCCGCCTGAATTCACCGATCTCGCGCCAGGTCGCGCGCTGAAGCAGCGACTTGCGCCAGCGCCTGATGGCGACCGGGACGATCTCGCCGACTGCCGGGTGCAGGCGCGGGATGTCGCAAAAGGCTTCTTCGACGCACCAATCGATGGTCGCCTCCGGAAACGCGCGAGCGAGATCGCTGACTACCGGCAGGTTGTGAATGACATCGCCAAGCGACGAGGTTTTGACCAGCAGGATGCGCATCGGCGGCTAGAATGAGCTTTCGGGAAAGCGGCATTATAAGAGATTGCACGGCTGGCTTTTGAAACCCTTGCTGGCTTATGCCTTGACGGTGCTTGTCATTGATCAATTCACCGCCTATCCTCATGCCCATTGTGGCGCGATCGTGCCAAGGAGAAGAATGAGAACATCATCGATTCAAATGCAGGAGACGACCAAATGCGTTTAGATGCAAAGGAGCAATCGGCCATCAGCGACACGATTCGCCAGGTTGATGCGGACGCCTTGATCTATCTGTTTGGATCTCGTGCCGACGATGCGGCCAAGGGCGGCGACATCGACCTGTTGGTGCTTTCCAAAACGATCGACCTGATGACGAAACTCGATATCCTCACGCAGCTTCACCAGAAATTGGGCGAACGGAAAATTGATATTGCCGTATACGCTGATACTGCCCGGCCGTTCGCCAGAATGGTTATCAAAGAAGGGGTGCGTTTATGACTCCGGAAAAGATTGAACTGCTGCAAGAAGAACTGGCAGGACTGCAACTCGCCGCCGGCTACCTTCAGTATTCAATGGAGCGATGCCAGGATCTGATTGGTCAGGAAGGGTTGCCGCCAGAGCAGCTTGAGCGTCTAGAATCGCTCACGAGTCGTTTCGCCCGATTGGCTGATTTGCTCATTCAACGTATCTTTCGTCTGGTTGATGAGATCGAGTTGACGGGGGGCGGAACCATCCTCGATCGGATCTACCGTGCCGAGAAGCGCGGTTGGGCAAACGCTGCTGAATTGATCAAAATCCGCGAGTTGAGAAACCTGATTGCGCATGAATATGCGACCGAGAAGATGCTTGAGGTCTATCGCGCTGTTGCCGTCATGTCCCCGCTGCTGTTGTCTGCCGTGCCCAAGGTGGTTTCCTATGCCGATAACACGATACAACGCTATCGATGTTGACGAGAAAGTACGTGGTATTCGGGTAATCGCCCAGCCAAGCTGCGCCCCGCAGGTGAAAGGGCCTACGACGTGGCCTCGGGCCATGGCTCAAGTCCCCTTGCGGGAGGCTTTCACCAGGAGGTGCCTCGATGCGATTAAATCCTGTCGTTCAAGCGCTGTTTCTGGCGGCGATGTTCGCTCCTGCGCTGTCTGTGCCGGCCAGCGAACCGCCGCCTTTGCTGCTCGCCGGAATCGAGCAGGGGCAGGCCGACGTCGCGCTCTATCTGATCAGCGAAAAGATCGATGGCGTGCGTGCCTTGTGGGACGGGCAGGCGCTGCGTACACGCTCGGGCAATATCATCAACTCGCCGCGCTGGTTCACCGAAAACTTCCCGCCACACGCGCTCGATGGCGAATTGTGGATAGCCCGCGGGAAGTTCGACCAACTCTCAGCGACCGTGCGCCGGCAAACGCCGGATGACGGGCAGTGGCGTCAGGTGCGCTATCTGGTCTTCGAGTTGCCGCAGGCGCCAGGCAGTTTTCGCGAGCGCGCGCAGGCGCTCAAGGCCATCGTTGCCGCAAGCGGTGTGCGCTGGCTGCAGGCGGTCGAGCAGTTCGAGTTGGCCAGCCGCGAGGCGCTCGCGAATAAGCTCGATGAAATCCTCAAGCTTGGAGGCGAGGGGCTGATGCTGCACCGTGCCGACGCGCTCTACACTACGGGCCGCAGCGACGTCCTGCTCAAGATGAAACTCTGGCATGACGCCGAGGCCATGGTGGTCGGCTACCAGCCGGGCCGCGGCAAATATGCCGGAATGCTCGGCGCGCTGCGCGTGCGTAGCGCCGATGGCGTCGAGTTTCTGCTTGGTACAGGCTTGAGCGAAGCCGATCGCCGCGATCCGCCGCCGATCGGTACCCTCGTCACCTTTCGTTACCGCGAACTCAATAGCCGTGGAATTCCGCGCTTCGCGAGTTTTTATCGCGTGCGAAACGATTAGCGCGTGTGGAAGCGCTGCTTTGCTGCGCCAAAGGCGGCGCGAGGGTAAAGCTGTAGGCGCCCAGAAAACAGGGTTTCCACATTTGAACAACAGAATTCGCATCGGCGGGTAAAATGACGACAGGCAGAAAAGTCGTCATCAGTTGAGAATGCGGCAGCTGGCGGCGTCTCGATCTTCAACCACCATCGAAAGGGCAAATCTTGATTCTGGTAACCGGCGGTGCGGGCTTCATTGGGGCCAATTTCATCCTCGACTGGCTGCGTGAGAGCGACGAGCCGGTGCTCAATCTCGACAAGCTGACCTACGCCGGCAACCTCGAAAACCTCTGCGGACTCACCGGCGATCCCCGCTATGCATTCGTGCAGGGCGATTTCGGCGATCGGGCATTGGTAGACGCGCTGCTCGCTAGGCATCGGCCGCGTGCGGTGATCAATTTCGCCGCCGAGAGCCACGTCGATCGCTCGATTCATGGCCCAGGCGAGTTCATTCAGACCAATATCGTCGGGACTTTCACGCTGCTCGAAAGCGTCCGTGCCTATTTCGCCTCGATGGGCGATGTGGAGAAGGCGGCGTTCCGCTTCCTGCACGTCTCGACCGACGAGGTCTACGGTTCGCTATCCGCCACCGATCCGGCGTTCAGCGAAAGCAACCGCTACGAGCCCAATAGTCCGTACTCGGCGTCCAAGGCGGCGTCCGACCATTTGGTGCGCGCCTACCATCACACCTACGGGTTGCCAGTCCTGACCACCAACTGTTCGAACAACTATGGGCCTTACCAGTTCCCCGAAAAGCTGATCCCGTTGATCATCGCCAATGCGCTGGCCGGCAAGCCGCTGCCGATCTATGGTGACGGCCAGCAGGTTCGCGACTGGCTGTACGTCACCGATCATTGCTCGGCGATCCGTTGCGTCCTTGCTGGCGGGCGTTTAGGCGAGACCTACAACATCGGCGGGAACAACGAAAAGCCGAATCTCGACATCGTGCACGCCGTCTGCGACCTGCTTGATCAACGGCGCCCGCGCGCCGATGGCCTGCCTTATCGCCAGCAGATCACCTACGTCACCGATCGTCCCGGCCATGACCGTCGCTACGCCATTGACGCCGCCAAGATCGAGAGCGGACTCGGCTGGCGGCCGGCGGAAACCTTCGCCAGCGGTATCAGCAAGACCGTCGATTGGTATCTCGAGCATCAGCAATGGATCAGCAACGTGCAATCCGGGGCCTACCGCGAATGGGTCGAGAAGAACTACGGGAAACGCAGCGAATGAAGGTCCTGTTGTTTGGCAAAGGCGGTCAAGTCGGCGGGGAACTGCAGCGCAGCCTGGCACCACTGGGTGAGGTTGCCGAGGAAAATCAGCTCGCCAGACGGCACTGGCCCGACAACGCGCATTTGCTTGTCACGCTTGAGTGCGGCAAGTTGAGTTGCATCAGGCTTGTGTAATAAAGCGGGGGCGCCCGGTGTGTTAACACGAGGCGCCAAGCGATAGGGCTGATCCGGCTCCGGATGATCAGCGCGTTCGGCGATTGTCCGCAGTGGGGCGCCGCCTAGCTGGAAATGGATTGATGTCGGAGTCTGCTTCGACACGCTTAATAACGGCACATCAACGAGAAAACCAATGAAATCGACTGAACGACTTATTGCCATACAGGACCTGATGGACTCCAGTGGCGTACGTTTTGGTACAAGCGGAGCACGTGGCCTGGTCTCTGATATGACGAGCGAAGTGTGCTTTGCCTATACTTCGGCCTTCCTGCAAGCGATTTCTGCCGGTCCCGGTCGAGTCGCTTTGGCGATGGATCTGCGCCCGAGTAGCCCGGAAATTGCTGCAGCTTGCGCAGCCGCCATTCGGCACGCGGGGTTGGGCGTGGATTTCTGCGGCGCCATACCCACTCCTGCGTTGGCCTATTATGCACAGACGGAAGGCGTTCCAGCGATCATGGTCACTGGCAGCCACATTCCGTTTGACCGGAATGGGATCAAGTTTTACAGCATTGTGGGCGAAATCACCAAGGCCGATGAGACCAACATCAGCCACGCGGTGGTGGCTGTTCCCACAGAAGGGCTGGCGATCAAACTGCCCGAGGTCAATCGATGCGCATATCAAGGCTATGTCGAACGCTATCTCCGATTTTTCCCGCCCAAAGGCCTGGCGGGAATGCGTCTCGGGTTTTACGAACACTCCAGCGTCGCGCGCGATTTACTGCGGGAGATTCTCGAACGGCTCGGCGCGGAAGTCATCTCCCTCGGGCGAACTGACGAATTTGTTCCGATCGACACCGAGGCGGTAAGCGATGCCGATGTTCAGCAAGCGAAGCGTTGGGCAGAGCAATATCAGTTTGATGCCATCCTCTCCACCGACGGCGATGGTGATCGACCCTTGCTTGGCGATGAGCGAGGCCAGTGGTTGCGCGGTGATATTGCAGGAATCCTTTGTGCGCAGTACCTAGGGGCCGAGGCGGTAGCTACTACGGTCAGTTGCAATACCGCAGTTGAACTGTGCGGCTCATTCCCGAAGGTAAGCAGAACGCGTATTGGTTCCCCCTATGTGATTGAGGCGATCGAGTCCTTGCTCGATGCAGCAGGTAAGAAATTCGTAGTTGGATTTGAGCCGAACGGCGGATTCTTGGTGGGGTCGGCGATGGAAAAGGGCGGGCAAGTGTTAGGTCCGTTGTTGACCCGGGACGCCGTGTTGCCCATCCTCTGCCTGCTTTCGATGGCCAGAGACAATGGCGACCCGCTTTCGGCGTTACTGGCAAGATTGCCGCCGCGTTACACCGCAAGTGATCGCCTGCAGAACTTTCCGACCGAAGCGAGCCGCACGATTCTCGCCGAGCTCGCCACATCAAGTTTTGCGATTGAAAGCCTGCTGGGCAACCTGTGTGGGAAGCCCGTCGGCCTCGATCAGACCGATGGAGTGAGAATCCTTCTTGAAAACAATGAAATTGTCCATTTCCGCCCCTCGGGAAATGCGCCGGAATTGCGTTGCTATGCCGAGGCCGCAAGCCAGGAACGAGCCGAATTTCTGGTGCAGGGCAGTTTGCGCCGTATGCAAGAGAGAACTTTATAGGTCAGGCAACTGCGAGTCGAAAATTCTCGCTCGCCTGAACCCCGGGTTGTTATCATGAAAGCGCTGCAACGCATTGTTTTATTGAAAAAATTGACCTCGGCGGTTCATTCTGGTTAAAATCTCGGTCTATGTTTCTTGGCTAAAAGTCCTTCACGCAATTAGCCAGAGCGAACTCAAATAATACTCAAGGCAAATCATGAAGCTCATCCCTACAATCCTCTGCGGCGGCGCCGGCTCAAGACTATGGCCGGTTTCCAGAGAGTTGCATCCGAAACCGTTTATTCGTCTGGCAGACGGCCAAAGTCTTCTGCAAAAGGCATGGTTGCGCGGTGCGGCGTTGCTTGACGTGGCCGAGGTTCTGACCGTGGCCAACCGCGATCTTTTTTTCAAAACGCAGGATGAATATAGCCAGGTATCAGACGTGCTCCCTGGCGTTCACGCCAATAGCTATGTTTTGGAGCCCTTCGGCCGCAATACTGCGCCGGCGATTGCCGCTGCTGCGATCAATATTTCAGAAAAACATGGAGAAGATGCGCTGATGCTGGTTTTGGCGGCCGACCATCTGATCAGTGATCAGGCGGCATTCGCGCAAGCTGTTGCCAGCGCGACCCAATTGGCTCGGCAAGGCAAGTTGGTGACTTTTGGCATCAAACCTGAGGCGCCCGAGACTGCCTACGGCTACATCGAGGCCGACATGAAGGCTCCGATTCTCTCGGTCGAAGGCTCGGTGGTGGGATACCCCGCGCTAAGGTTCGTCGAAAAGCCCAATCTTGAAAAGGCCACGGAATACGTCGCCTCTGGCAGCTACCAATGGAACTCTGGTATGTTTTGCTTCGCTGCGGGAACCCTGCTGCGCGAGATGGAACAACACTGCCCGGAAATTCTGGCGGCAACTCGCGTCTGCGTCGGCCGATCAAGCAAGGCCGAGGGTGAGGGATTCGCACAGGTTCTGCTCGACCCGGCGAGCTTCTCTGATGTGCCGGACAATTCAATCGACTTTGCTGTCATGGAGAAATCACGCTGTGTCGCCGTCGTTCCTTGCAGTATCGGTTGGAGCGATATTGGTTCATGGGACGCCTTGGGCGATCTGATCGAGCCTGACGGGCGGGGTAATCGCATCGAAGGCGAGACCGTGTTGCACGACGTCAGCAACTGCTTTCTCAAGAGCGGCGAACGCTTGATAGGTGCCGTTGGCGTTAATAACCTGATTGTGATTGACACACCGGACGCCCTGTTGGTTGCTGAGCGCAGTCGTGTTCAGGACGTCAAGTTCCTCTATGCCAGCCTCAAGGCCAGAGGCCATGAGGCGCACAAGCTGCATCGCGAGGTCTCCCGACCTTGGGGTACTTATACCGTGCTGGAAACCGGGGCGAATTTCAAAATCAAGCGCATCGAGGTCAAACCCGGTGCGAGCCTCAGCCTGCAAATGCACTACCATCGCAGCGAACACTGGATCGTTGTGAGCGGAATGGCGCGGGTGGTCAATGGGGAGCACGAATTGTTCGTCAATACCAACGAATCAACGTACATTCCTGCAGGCTACCAGCATCGCCTGGAAAACCCCGGCATTTTGCCGCTGGTCATGATCGAAGTGCAAAGCGGTGCTTATCTTGGGGAAGACGACATAGTTCGTTTTGAGGATATCTATGGTCGTCCAAGCGGAGTTGCTTAGGAAAGGCTCATGTCGGGCGCTCGTTACTGCTAAACCATTCGCAATCGAATCTTTATCAGAGTAACGCGCCGGCACCGAAAACCTGAAACTGAAAGCACAACATGATTCACACTCCTACGGAAAACCGTAAAGGCATCATCCTTGCCGGTGGCTCGGGCTCCCGGCTCTATCCGGCGACACAGGTGGTTTCAAAGCAATTGCTGCCGATCTTCGACAAGCCGATGATCTATTATCCGCTGAGTACCTTGCTGCTGGCGGGAATACGCGATGTTCTGGTGATTTCGACGCCGCAGGATACGCCGCGTTTCGAGCAATTGCTCGGTGACGGCAGTCAGTGGGGGATCAACGTCAGTTATGCTGTACAGCCCTCGCCCGACGGGCTTGCCCAGGCTTTTTTGATTGGCGAGCAATTTGTCGGTAAAGACTCGTCGGCGCTGGTGCTTGGCGACAACATTTTCTACGGTCACGATTTTGCCGGTTTGCTGCAGGACGCATCGAGCAAACAGGACGGGGCGACCGTCTTCGCCTATGCAGTAAATGATCCAGAGCGCTACGGCGTGGTCGAGTTCAACGCCCAGGGGCGTGCGGTCAGCCTTGAGGAAAAGCCGCAAGCCCCCAAGTCGCGCTATGCCGTCACGGGGCTCTACTTCTACGACAAGCACGTGGTTGATCTGGCGAAAACCGTCAGGCCTTCGGCTCGCGGAGAACTCGAAATTACTGACCTCAACCGCCTTTATCTTGAACAGGGCAATCTGAGCGTCAAGACCATGGGGCGCGGTTATGCCTGGCTCGACACCGGAACGCATGAGTCGATGCTCGAAGCCAGTCAGTTCATCCACACTATTGAGAATCGGCAGGGACTCAAAGTCGCCTGCCCCGAGGAAATTGCTTGGCGCAGCGGCTGGATCGATGACGCGCAGCTGGAAAAAATGGCGCAGATGCTTGCCAAGTCAGGTTATGGTCAATATCTGAAGGGATTGTTGCGCGACAAGGTCTTTGCATTAAGCAATGTGCGCTGCTGACCGAGCGGCCAAGGTGTTTGGTGGCGAAGGGGCTTTTTTTCGAGGCCTTCAGTCCGTGGCCTTTTAGCAAAGTGACGGTTTCGAAGCAAGGTATGTTCGAGACAACTAAACAAAGAGCGCCACGGGTATTGCGGAAATTTCCCCGGTTCTCAATTTGTCGGTTCTGAATATGGCGCTTCTTGGGTATAATTCGTTCAACTGTTGAACGCATGTGAGTTGCCTGTCGTGTTGAACGAAGACCTCCGTTACAAACTATTGAAGCTTCTTGCGGAAGAGCCGCAAATCAGTCAGCGCGATGTGGCGTCTCGTCTGGGCGTTAGCGTCGGCAAAGCGAATTACTGCATGAGTGCCCTGATTGAGAAGGGACTGGTCAAGATCAACAATTTCCGCAGGGCAAACAACAAACTCGCCTACGCTTATTTGTTGACACCCCGCGGTATTGAAGAGAAGGCCTTGGTTACGGTCAGCTTTCTCCAGAATAAAATGCGTGAGTATGGCGAATTGCAGCAAGAGATCGAAGCCTTGCGACAGGAAGTGCTGACTTTTGGATCGGGTGAGTCCTTTGCCCAAGCTACGTCCTTGGCTCATCAGCTTGCCATTAGGGATGCGAAGTGATATTGAGCACGATGAGCAAAGATCCGGCTGATGAGGTCAGCTCTTTATATATGCCACGCCGCGCCAGAAAGCGCGTGTAAGGGGCAATAAGAGTGTCGACAGCCTAGGCGCGGATGATATTCTTCGTTTTGATAACAATTACGGTAGGTAGAACATGATTAAAACTGCGCTTATTACGGGAATAACTGGCCAGGACGGCGCGTACTTGGCTGAGTTTCTGCTCAAAAAGGGGTACGTCGTGCACGGCGTCAAGCGCCGTTCGTCGCTGTTCAATACCGACCGCATAGATCACCTCTACCAGGATCCACACGTCGACAACAAGAACTTCGTTCTGCACTTCGGCGACCTCACCGATTCGACCAACCTGATTCGCATCATCCAGTTGGTCCAGCCTGACGAAATATACAATCTCGCCGCGATGAGCCACGTCGCGGTCAGCTTTGATACGCCCGAATACACGGCTAATGCCGATGGTATTGGCACCCTGCGTATTCTCGAAGCCATACGCATCCTTGGCCTCGAAAAGAAGACTCGCTTCTACCAGGCCAGCACCTCCGAACTCTATGGTCTGGTTCAGGAAACTCCGCAGAAGGAAACAACTCCCTTTTACCCGCGTAGTCCGTATGCAGTGGCGAAAATGTACGCTTACTGGATCACGGTTAACTACCGCGAGGCCTATGGCCTTTATGCATGCAACGGTATCCTGTTCAACCACGAAAGCCCGCTACGCGGCGAGACCTTCGTCACGCGCAAGATCACCCGTGCGTTGGCACGCATCAAGCTCAACCTGCAGGACTGCCTCTACCTCGGCAACATGGACTCGCTGCGAGACTGGGGTCATGCCCGCGATTATGTCGAAATGCAGTGGCTGATGCTGCAGCAGGACAAGCCCGACGATTTCGTCATTGCCACCGGCGTCCAGTACAGCGTTCGCCAGTTTGTCGATGCCGCCGCCAGAGAACTCGGCATCGAGATCACGTGGCAAGGCGAAGGCGTCGAAGAAACCGGTACCGATCAGAACGGCAAGGTCATCGTCAAGGTCGACCCGCGCTATTTTCGCCCGACTGAAGTCGAAACGCTGCTCGGCGACCCGACCAAGGCCCGCGAAAAGCTCGGCTGGACGCCGAAGACCACCTTCAGCGAACTGGTTTGCGAAATGGTGCGTGAAGACTTGAAGAGCGCAGAGCGTGACGAACTTGTCAAAAAGCATGGTTACACCGCTTTTGACTATCACGAGTAGCAAGAAAGTCGCAATGGACAAGAACGCCAAAATATACGTCGCTGGCCACCGCGGTCTCGTCGGCTCGGCTATCGTGCGTAATCTTCAGGGGAAAGGCTTCACCAACATCCTGACTCGGACTCACGCCGATCTCGATCTGACCAATCAGGCGGCCACCGAGGCCTTCTTCGCTCAGGAGAAGCCGGACTACGTTTTTCTTGCTGCCGCCAAGGTTGGTGGAATTCATGCGAACAATACCTACCCGGCCGAGTTCATCCACGACAATCTGGCGATCCAGATCAACATCATCCACTCCAGCTACAAGCACAATACCACGCGCCTGATGTTCCTCGGCTCAAGTTGCATCTATCCCAAGCTAGCGCCGCAGCCGATGAAGGAAGAGTACCTGCTCACCGGCTCGCTCGAACCGACCAATCGTCCCTACGCTATGGCCAAGATCGCCGGCATCGAAACGTGCTGGAGCTATAACCGGCAATACGGTACCAAGTATCTTGCGGTAATGCCGACCAACCTTTACGGCCCTGGCGACAACTATCATCCGGAAAACAGCCATGTGGTCCCGGCGCTGATCCGAAAGTTCCATGAGGCAAAACAGTCCGGTGCAAAAGAAGTTGTTGTCTGGGGAAGTGGGACGCCGAAGCGAGAGTTCCTCTACAGCGAGGACATGGCTGACGCCTGCGTGTTCCTGATGGATCTGCCCGATGAAAAGTATTGCAGACTGCTTGGCAGCGATGGGTCTGTAACTGGAAAGTTCGAGCCGCCTCTGGTAAATATCGGCGTGGGGGACGAAGTAACTATCAGTGAACTGGCGGCTACAGTAAGCCAGGTCGTCGGCTTTGAGGGCGCTGTTGTCTTCGATGCTACGAAGCCCGATGGGCCGCCGCGAAAGCTTCTAGATAGTTCGCTCCTTGCCCACATCGGCTGGTCTGGACAAACCTCGCTAGTTGACGGGTTGATGGTGGCCTATCGCGATTTCGTCAGATCGTCGAGTCTACCGCGCTCTGCGGTCAAGTGATGGGTAAAAATTGTCCAGAACGCAGAGAACTCTGTAGTTGTTTGCCAGATCCGAGAATGAAGATAACAAATTTCCGTGTTCGATGCAGTGAGCTAACTTTTACGTGGGGTATTTTAGGTGGCTGAACTTGAAGTGCTTATCTTGACCAACGGAGTGACCATAAAAAACTATTGGCGAGATATCTGGCGTCACCGTGAAATGTTTTTTTTCCTCGCTTGGCGTGACATACTCGTTCGGTATAAGCAGACGGTCGTTGGTGCAAGTTGGGTCCTGATTCGCCCGCTATTAACAATGCTGGTGTTTACCGTAGTCTTTGGAAGAATCGCGAACTTACCTTCCAATAATATGCCATATTCACTTCTCGTATTCACAGGGCTGTTGCCGTGGAGTTTTTTTTCCAGCGCCTTAAGTGATTGCAGCAACAGCTTGGTATCCAATGCGCATCTTTTGTCAAAGGTCTATTTCCCCCGGTTGATCGTGCCTGCAAGCACGCTTCTTGTTTGCATCGTTGACTTCGCAATTTCCTGTTCGCTTCTCGTTGCATTGCTATTTTGGTATGGTTATTTTCCGACCTGGAAAATTCTCTTTTTTCCAATGTTTACAATGCTTACAGCGGTCTGCGCCTTTGGACTTGGCTTGTGGGCGGCTGCGCTAACGGTGCGTTATCGGGACTTCCGCCATCTGGTTCCTTTCTTCCTGCAGCTTGGAGTTTATGCATCTCCTGTCGGCTATGCTACCAATCTGATCCCCGAGAAGTGGCGAGTGATTTATTACCTTAATCCAATGGTTGGAATAATTGATGGATTCAGGTGGAGCATCCTGGGGGAGAAAGATATCTACTGGACAGGAGTTCTATTTGCTGTATGTTTCAGCATGTTGGTTTTAGTGACCGGTCTGCGGTTTTTTCGAAAATCAGAGGCTACTTTTGCGGATGTGATTTGAGCAATGTCAATTGCAATTGATGTAGAGAGCCTCTCCAAGAGATACGTAATTAGCCATCTTAATAAGGGGGCGCAGTCGATCCGCGAGGTGATCGGGGGCTATTTTTCGAAGCTCACCGGAACGGAAAATCACTCACCGATAGATGAAGGGGAGCCAAATGTTAATTCAAGTACAGAAGAGTTCTGGGCCTTAAAGGATATCTCCTTTAAGGTGCTTGAAGGTGAGCGTATCGCCGTTATTGGGGGGAATGGGGCCGGGAAGTCAACGCTCTTGAAGATACTTAGCCGTATTACCGAGCCTACGGCTGGCCAGGTTTCCATTCGCGGAAAAGTCGCCAGTTTGCTCGAAGTGGGTACGGGATTTCATCCTGAACTATCTGGGCGTGAGAATATCTATTTGAACGGTGCAATTCTTGGAATGCCTAGGAGAGAGATACAACGAAAATTTGATCAAATCGTTGAATTTTCCGGCGTTGAAAAATTTATCGACACACCTGTGAAGTTCTACTCAAGCGGAATGTATGTGCGATTGGCGTTTTCCGTTTCAGCGTGGCTTGATCCAGATATTTTAATTGTTGATGAAGTATTGTCTGTCGGCGATCAGGCTTTTCAAAAAAAATGTGCCGAGCGCATGAAGGAACTAACAGGTGACGGGAGGACTGTCATTTTTGTCAGTCACAGCATGGCAACGGTTAAGTCCATGTGTGAGCGAGCATTGTATTTAAAGAATGGTAGATTAATTTCATTCTCACCCGTTGAGGAGGCTGCTACCGAGTACGTTAGAACGGTAATGACGGAAACCGAACAAAGAAAATGGCACTGTGAACATTTTGAGTATATTCCCGGGGTGACCGAGGTTTACCATGAAAATAATGAATACATAAAATGTATCGAGGGGTGGATTGAAAACTCCGAAGGTGTTAAGGCTAGTATGTTGCCGATCCACAAGGCGTTCAAAGTGGTTGTCCGTTACCGCTTGCTTAAATCTGTAGATTTTCGTGTTGTTCCGACTTTTCATTTCTACACTGAAGATGGCGGTCGGTTTTTTGTTAGTTATCCGGAAAAATCTGCCCCACAATTGGCCGGTGTTTATGTGGCTGTATGCGAGGTTCCCGAGTTTCTTGTGAATATTGGGCGATTTTCAGTGTGCCCTGTGTTAAGTAGCTTTGAGTTGACCGATCCTGTACATTTTTCTCTCCCTAACGCGCTCAGATTTGAAATGATGGAAGTCCCAAACTCTGATGATCGCAGGCATGGTTGGTCAGGTGATGTACCAGGCCCGACAAGACCGCGTCTTAAATGGAGCGTTTCAATTGAGTAGCTATTGGGCCATTTAACGCCGAGGTTTTTGTTTAATCGTTTTGAATTTTATAGCGCTAAGGGAACTCTAAATAGATCGGCGCATGGTGGCGTATAATTTCGTTATTGCGAGGACGTGATAATCTCTCGGTGGATCGTGGCGGTTTATTTGGCCATGTCATCCGATGTACCTATTAAGCGGTAAAAGCGTGAATTAGTGCTCAAGTCGGTGTCTGGCTACTCCATTTTATGTATCAGCAGCTCTCGCCTTTGCGTTCTAACGCGCGCGCCTAGCCTCGGCGGCAGTTGTTCAGACCTTTCCTCGGTAGCTCCTCTGGCTCTGTATCGAACTCATCTGCCCTGTGGCACGAAAGTATCACCTTTCTGTTCAACAATGGGGCGAGTGCTTAGAGGCTTTACTCGGGATGGGCTTTGAGAACGGGTGCATTCTGGTTGTGGTGGTTTTTGATAGTAAAGATAGAAGAGAGTTTTCGGTTCATTAATGTAGTATTGTATTTGTCTATTAAAACAAAGTATTAAAAAGATAAATTATGACATCTGTTCTAAATTACCTGCGAAAAACTAGGTCTCTATTGCTTCGCAAGTTTTTCGTCTATTCTATTGGTCTGTTGCTAGAAAAAGACTCAAGGGTTCTGTTAAAAGAAATTCTTCGGTCTTTTGTGGCGACAGGCGCTAGATCTGTGATAAGCGAGGTGTTATATGTTTTGCCGTTTCTCAATGATTCGGAGTCGCTCACGGTATTGAACAAGATTTTAGATCCCAAGTCCGTTGATCTCCATCTTACGGACGAGCAGATGGATCAAATAGTCAATTTCTCTTCCTACGAAAGAGATGCATGGGTACAGGAAAAGTTAAAAAATATCCCGGCATCTGCGCGTGTTCTTGATGCAGGGGCTGGCCAGTGCCGGTATAAATCGTTTCTTAATCATACTCGATATGAGACTCAGGATTTTGCCCAATATTTAGGGCGTGAAAGCGGCCCGTTAAAGGAAACGTGGGATTACGGAAAGCTCGATTATGTGTGTGATATAACAAATATACCTGTTGAGGACGGATCATTTGATGCGGTCCTTTGCACGGAAGTTCTCGAGCATGTCCCTGATCCTATTTCTGCCATAAAGGAGCTCGCTCGGCTCATAACTCCCGGGGGGGTAATGATTGTTACGGCTCCACTCGGGAGTGGAGTGCATCAGGAGCCCTATCATTTTTATGGTGGATTTTCTAAGTATTTTTTCGAGCGATATTTTGAAGAGTTCGGCTTGGACATAATAGAAATTAAGCCGATCGGCGGGTTGCTGAAACATGTTGCCCAAGAAAATTACAGGGTTTCGTCAATTCTGGCCGGAGGCAATGTGGTGACAAAAAATGCTTTGTATGTTTTAAAAGAATGGTTGCCAAAAACGCTGTCTGAATTGGATGACAGATTCTTTGTTGAGCAATTTACCGTAGGGTACCTGATTGAGGCAAGGAAACGTGATGCCTAGTAAGGAAGGGAAACGCCAGATTGTCGTCTCACGGCTGATCGGGGGGCTTGGTAATCAGATGTTCCAGTACGCTGTTGGGCGAGCTATTTCCTTGCGAACTGGCGGGAATTTGGTTCTTGATATTAGCGCTTTCGACTCTGATGATCTGCGGCGTTACGAGCTTGAGGGGTATTTAATCAATGCGGAGGTGTCTCCACGAGACATTGATTATTTGGCTAACACGCAGAACAAGTCGAGAGGTTCATTCTTTGGACGTATCTTCCCCCGGTACTTTGGAAAAGAGACTGTGAAGGTCTTCAAGGAAAATTCTTTTGCATACGACGGGCGCGTCGAAACCCTGTTAGCCCCAGTTGTTTTGGAAGGCTATTGGCAAAGCTGGCGATATTTCAAAGACTTCGATCGAGAACTGCGTGTTGATTTTTCATTATCTGTTCAGCCTGACTCCAATAACCTTGCTGTAATGGAACAGATCGCATCGGTTGGAAAATCGGCGGTTTCTTTGCATATCCGACGGGGCGATTATGTCACCAACGCACACACCGCGAAATATCACGGACTATGTTCGCCTGACTATTACCGATCTGCAATCGATTATATCGCCAAGAGGGTTTCGACCCCTCATTTTTTCATTTTCTCGGATGACCATGGGTGGGTGAAGTCAGAATTTGATATTGCGTACCCGATGACGCTCGTTCAGGCTAATGGGCCGGATCAAGGTATTTACGATATGGCGCTGATGAAATCGTGCGCACATCACATTATCGCCAACAGCTCATTTAGTTGGTGGGGGGCGTGGCTCAATCCGTCGCCAGAAAAAATAGTAGTTGCTCCTAACCGCTGGTTCTCCGACGAAGCAACTGATACTAGAGATCTTATTCCCTCTGACTGGATCAGACTATGACGGTTCCGTCCATCAGCGTCATTTTGCCGGTCTATAACGGGGCTGAGGATGTTGCGAAGTCGATTCAGACCGTATTGACACAGACGTTCTCTGATTTTGAATTAATCGTGATTGATGACGGTTCGAAAGACAATTCTTCTGAGGTTTTGGGAGAAATCAACGACCCGCGACTTCGCCTGTATCGGCAGGAAAACATCGGTTTGGCCGCAACGCTTAACCGTGGGATTGGATTGGCTCGGGGGCGGTACATCGCGCGCCAAGACCAGGATGATCTATCCATGCCCACGCGTTTCGCCGAGCAATTTGAGTACATGGAGGCCCATCCGGATTGCGCTTTGCTTGGTACGCGCGCTGAGATTTGGGTGGGGGATAAGCGATCGGATCGTAACCATGATCACCCGACCGTCAATGCGGCGTTGCGTTTTGAGTTGTTATTCAACAATCCTTTCGTTCATAGTTCAGTGATGCTCCGAAAGGATGCGCTGGATGCTGTCGGTGGATATTCAACGGACAAGACCAGACAACCGCCCGAAGATTACGAGCTGTGGTCTCGTTTGGCTAGAGGCTATGAGGTCGCGAATCTCTCCGAGCGGCTGTTGGCTTACAGGGAAGTCCCGGCCAGCATGTCTCGAACTGGCCCAAATCCTTTCGTCGAGAAGTTGGTTCTCCTATGCGCGGAAAATTTGGCTCATTGCGTGGGCGATGGTGTTCCTACGCGTGATATGAAGGATATTGCGGCCCTGACGCATGGCGCACTCCACCTGCTTTCCCCTTCGCCGAACCTTAAACGAATGGCGGCAATCATCAGTCAAGCCGGTTTGCGTTGTAGTCGGCAAGATGATCCCGCGTGCGATGTCGTGGATAGAGCGAAACAACGCAATAACAGTTTGAGCCACCAGTATTTCATGTACCGACACAACGCTGGCTTTATTCGTTCGGTAGTGAGGTTTCTTCGCCAAGTTAAGCGAAAAATTTATCACTAGTTGGCTACTATTTAGAATTGTTAAGCTGTTCTGATTGTTGTCGCGAATTGAGAGAGGGTCGGATGCGTCTATTGTTTTGCTGCGAGTTTTACCACCCAAGCGTTGGCGGAGTCCAGGAGGTCATGAGGCAGCTCGCCGAGCGAATGGTGCAGTGGGGACACGATGTGACTGTCGCCACAACCCGCTTGAGCCATCGTGGCTTCGATGTGCTGAACGGCGTCAAGATAGCTCAATTCGGTGTGAGCGGAAATTCCGTCCGAGGCATGGAGGGGGAGGTAACCCGCTATCAGGAGTACGTTGCCTCTTTCGACGGTGACGCCTTGTTGATCAAGGCTGCACAGCAATGGACATTTGATGCGCTTTGGCCGGTATTGGACACGATCAAGGCACGGAAGGTATTCATTCCCTGTGGCTTTTCAGGGCTTTATGAGCCGTCTTACAAGAGCTACTTCGAGCAGTTGCCGGATATTCTCAGGCGTTTCGATCACCTTATTTTTTATGCAGAAAAATATAGGGATATCGATTTCGCTCGCGCACATGGATTAACCAACTGGAGCATCCTGCCTAACGGCGCGAGCGAGGTGGAGTTTTCCGCTCCGAACGATCCGTCATTTAGGCGGCGGCATTCGATTCCAAAAGATAGTTTCGTCTTTCTGACGGTTGGCAGCATGACCGGCATGAAAGGGCATCGGGAACTTGCGGAAGCTTTTTCCCTTCTTGATTCAAGAGGAAAGCACGTGACCTTGATTTTAAACGGAAACATGCCTCTTTCCGCCAGCGTGATTAGAAGTAATGTGGTCAAGGATCTTGAAAGCCCAGCATTAGAGGAAGGTTACCTGAGGAAAGCTTGGGGTGTTACGCTTTGTATGGGTGATTTCTTGCTGCGCCGAGGAAAACGTGTAGGCGGCTTGGCTTATCGCTCGATTGGGGTAATGCGGCGGGAGGGATTAGCCGGTGTTAAGAACCGCTTGCAGTTGATCGTACTGTCAAGACTCGGCAGTTGCATAACCAAGACAAAGGCTTGCCAGCGGACGCTGGACCCACTCGGCTATTGGATGGGGCAGGCATCGAAGCAGAAGAACAAACGCGTCCTCCAACTTGATTTGCCGCGTGGAGAGCTTGTGCAGGCATATATGGCCGCGGATCTCTTTGTCTTTGCGTCCAATGTCGAATACTCACCTCTCGTCTTGTTCGAATCGGTTGCCGCAGGGACTCCGTTTTTGTCAGTGCCAGTCGGCAATGCGGAGGAAATAGCTCGCTGGACCGAGGGCGGCGTTATGTGCGCAGCGCCAAAAGACGACTATGGCTACACTCGGGTCGATCCGTCTGTATTGGCGACGGCGATGAAAAAATGTATGTGCGATAGCGATCTTCTCAAAATACTCGGCGAAGCAGGGCGGGAACGCTGGAAAAGTCAATTTACATGGGCGGTGATTGGTAGAAAATACGAGGCGATTCTCCAGTCGAATAATTTTGACTCGGCAGCGTTCCCTTGATGGGTGCGTTTGAATGAAAACAGAACCGATTCGACGCCGCAGGAGGGAATTGGAATGCGTTGTTGTGTAATTGGTGGTGCGGGTTTCATCGGGCGTTACCTGACGAAGGAGTTGCGAGCCACCGGGCGCGATGTCGTCGTCCTGGGTAGGCGGCCCATCCCAAGCCCTGCCATGTTGCAAGGGGTGGATTATGTATCGTGCGACTACGGCAATCGAGAGTCGTTAAAAGGAGTCTTGCAGGATTGCCAGGAGGTGATTGATCTCGCCTACGCGACAGTTCCTCAGACTAGTTTTGTTGCCCCTCTTTTCGATCTGCAGGCGAATCTTCCCCCGTGCATCGGCTTGATGGAGGTCTTGCGCGAACTAGACGGTTTGCGGCGAGCCATGATTGTCTCCTCCGGCGGCACGGTTTACGGCCCGGCAGACAGGCTGCCGATTACGGAGGAAATGACGACATCCCCGGTTTCTCCGTATGGGATCACCAAGCTAACGATTGAACGCTATGCGTTGATGTTCCATCGGCTTCATGGCGTACCGGTTAATATCGTTCGCCCCGCCAATGCCTACGGGGTCGGGCAAAAACCGTTCTCAGGGCAGGGATTCATTGCGACTGCCATGGGGCATATCGCTCGAGGAGAGGATGTTCTGGTCTTTGGGGAGAACGGAACGATCCGTGACTATGTGCATGTAAGCGACGTTGCGCGCGGTATAGTTGCCGCATTGGAAAGAGGGGCCGATGGCGATACCTACAATATTGGCTCTGGGGTGGGGCGAAGCAATCGTCAAGTACTTGATGCGATAGAACCTTTTTCTACAGCAGCCGGATTAAGGATCGGTATTCGTAATGAGCCAGAACGTAAATTCGACGTCGCAGCAAACGTGCTCAATTTTGGACGTTTGCTTGCGTGTTCCGGTTGGTTGCCACAGGTAACATTTGAGCGTGGAATCGAAGAGCTGTGGGCAGAAATATATTCAGCGAAAAAGCACGGTTAGTATTTTACGGTGCCGAGTCGTTTACAGTCTAGAACTGGCGCTTGGGCAAGCTGAATAGAAAAACAAGGTAATGCCGGCTCAAATCGATCAATCCTTGAGAACTTGGCAAGAAATGGACTCGGCAGTGTTCCAGCGCTTTGAACCGATGAGACCTCGCCCTCGGCGGAAAGGTGTTCTAAGGTTCGGATTAGACCATGGAAGAAGCTATTGTCAGGAAAACTGGCAATGCCTAGGTTGTGCAGGCGCAAGTAGATGGGGTTGTTAACTTCAAAGGACAACAGATAACGGTTGATGCTGAATACGGGTTCGAGATCGTAAGGCGTCGCAGATTCTACGACGATCGCAGTATCTGGGTTTGCCTTCGCTTGCGCCACGATAGCATTAAGTGTTTGGGTAAATTCTCTGCTCGCAACCGTATAAGCCTCCACTTGGTTACGTATGCCGCTGTAGCCCATAGACATTGCAATCGAAATGAGGGCCAGGCCGAAAAACAGATCGGAGCGGGCTTGATAGGATGGGTAGCAGATACGTATTGCTTCCAAGGAGAATTTTAGTACGATGGTGCCGGTCAGGAATACGAAAAACTCGCCTGGGAAGGCGTAGCGGCTCTCAAGAGGCCATCCCTCGTAAAAGAAAATATGCGCAATCGACAACACGACCAATCCTGCCTGCGGCAGGAAAAGCCGGCGCGCATGGCATGCTAAAACTGAGCAAACTGGCGGCTTGGAGCCAGTCGGAACGCGAAGATATCCGACTAGGCCCAAGCCTAGCAGTACGGATAGCATAATCGGCATCGGGTATTTCGTGGTCTGTATCAACAACGTAGATACACGGTGCCCTAGGGTTACCGAATTGCCGTAAAAGTCGGTACCAACTTGTCGTACGCCAATCATGACCGCGCCAATGATGAAACCAATAGTGAGGCAGGTAAGTACTGTGAGTACCAGACGCAAATCCAATCGGCGTACCCGTAGCCAATGGAGTCCCGCTAACCAAGCCATCGGCAGAATCACGATGGTCATGTTTTCTTTGATACCAGCCAGTAAGGCCGCGCTTAAACAGCAAAGCAACCACCATCCCAGACTCGAGTGAGATGCGCCAGAAGGGCGCTGTGCCGCAGAACTTGTTGGATAGATTCGCACGTACGACCACAGAAACATAGGGGCGACCAATAGGATATATTGTTCATTGGCACCAAACCCGATCAAAACGTGTTTCCAGTAGTGCGCTGTCATCAACAGGGCGCACAGGCCAACTGTAATCAGGGAAGAGAAATAGCGACACAGCACCACACCAGTTACAACCAGAAAGGTCGCCAAGTTTGCTAAACGCACCCCATTCAGCCACATGGGATTGTCGCCCCAGAGTACGCCTTCCAGCGCATACATTAGATAATTGGTTGGGCGGTAGCGGGTGAATTCCCCCGGATGCCCCACTTCTGTCTGCAGCATGATTCGCGGAATGTCGGCCAAGCTCAAGCTTTGATGGCCAACCCAGTAGGAGCGAAGTTCATGATCAGCGTAAACGCTCCACTGCGCATCCAGCACCCCACCCAAGAGGTAAATGGACAGAGCGATGCAAAACAGTACCGGGACAAGCAGCCGACGGGCGGTAAGGGGGTAGCGCGAGGAAGTCATCAGCTAGAAAGCCCTGGTGCGATCAGCGTAACAACGCCTGCTGACCTAAGAGAAGGTCATTCATGGTAGCATTGTTACTGGGTTTATCATAATTTGCGGCATCACTTTTGAATGAAAAATTATGTTGTTGGATGAATCGGCATTTGCTCAAATTATTGCCTCGACTCCGTTGGTCTCTATTGATCTAGTTGTCCGAAACGATGATGGCGAGATCTTGCTTGGTAAGCGCAATAACCGCCCAGCAAAGGGGTATTGGTTTGTGCCGGGCGGAAGGATCCGGAAAAACGAACGCATTTGTGATGCGCTAGAGCGTATAGCCAACAGCGAGCTAGGCGTTGACGTCCTGAATAGCAAGCTATTAGGTGTCTTTGATCATTTCTATGAAGACAATGTGTTTGCAATTCCAGGTTTTGGCACCCAGTACGTCGTACTCGGTTATCAGCTTGATATCTTCGGCGCTGTTTCTTTTGTGCGAGACTCCCAGCATGCAGAGCTTAAGTGGTGGACGATCGATGCGCTGCTAGTGAGCGATGAAGTTCACCCGAATACCAAGCTTTACTTTTCAGAAGGTCCCGGAGCTAACAACGCGGTTAGCTGATTGCAGAGCACCGGATCGTACGGTCAGAGAGATTGTCAAAAGATGACTTTGTTAGCGTCTGTTATCGTGGCAGTTATGCTTCAGCAGGTTGTGCGATGAGCGCTTAGCCTGTATTTCTCTGTGAGAAATACAGCCGTGTTATGAGTTTTCCCCTATTGCTTGTATGCGAATTTTTGTGTGACTTTAGGTGCTGTAAAATTAGAAATATGAGGCAAGTATTCCGTTACAGAAAAACAGGAGTTGGTTAATAAAGTTATCGCAAAGTGGCGATTTTTGTTGCTTGAATTAATTTAAAACGTTCAGAAATTTAGTTGGTAATAATGTAATGGTAGAGGGTTTAAAATAAAGCAGATTGTAACCTGGCTTGCTTTAAATAATAAGTGCTAGCGTGCAGAAATGCTTAGCAGTGGATTAACATTCGTAGGGCGAAACTATATTTATGAAAAAAGAAACTCTCATCTTTATTCCGACTTATAACGAGCGTGAAAATGTCGTTGCAATACTTGAGAAGTTACTAGCCCTAGGCCTTCATGCCGACATCCTGTTCGTGGATGATAATTCTCCGGATGGCACCGGCGCAATTCTGGACAGCATCGCCGAAATTAATAAAAATGTGATTGTTCATCATCGCCCAGGAAAATTGGGAATTGGCAGCGCCCACATGCATGGCATTGCCTGGGCTTATGAACAGGGCTATACGCAGCTGGTGACCATGGATTGCGATTTTACCCACTCGCCTGAATACATTCATCAATTCATCAAGCTTGGCGAGAATGCCGATGTCGTAGTCGGTTCCCGCTATCTTCAGGAAGGCAGTTTGAGCACTTGGAACGCTAGGCGAAAATTTCTCACCCACTTTGGTCATTGGGCTACCGGATTTTTTCTCGGTGTGCCGTATGATGCGACAGGAGGTTACCGGCTTTATCGATTGGACCGCGTCTCGCGCTATTTTCTCAATGCTGTGCAGTCGCGGGGGTATTCTTATTTCTTTGAGAGCCTGTTCATCCTACATTTGAACCATTACCGGATTGCCGAGGTGCCTACCGAGTTGCCTGCACGCACTTATGGCCACTCAAAGATGAGGATTAGCGATGCTTTCAATAGTCTGTCGCACTTGGCGCATCTTTATCTCGGTAAACTGATCAACCCCGAGCGCTTTGATATTGTTGAGCCTTACCAGCCTGATGACACCAAGTCGGCTGGGCTGATCGATCCTCAGGGGTGGAATGACTACTGGTCGCGCAACGATAGCAAGCAGGCTCACTTGCTATATGACTTGATTGCCGCTTTCTATCGCAGGTTCATTATCCGCCCTTCCCTCGATAAATTTATATTCGCCAATTTTAGTGCGGAGAGCATCCTAGTGCATGCTGGCTGTGGCAGCGGACAGGTCGATCGCGACATTGCGCAGAAGATGTCAATTATGGCGCTCGATATTTCAACAGTTGCCTTGGGCATGTACAAGAAGTCGAATCGTAATGTGCGGAAATTGATTCACGGTTCGATTTTCGACATCCCGCTAGACGATGCAAGTGTAAATGGAATTTACAACCTCGGAGTAATGGAACATTTCTCGGGGAGCGAAATTGTGCTCATCTTGAATGAATTCCACCGAGTTTTGATGCCGCGAGGGCGAATCGTGTTGTTTTGGCCACCAAAATACGGCTTAAGCGTAATGTTCCTGAAAATCGTTCATTTTATTCTGAACAAGGTGTTTAAAAAGAACGTGCAACTTCACCCGGCAGAGATTACGCATATCGCTTCAAGAAAGCAGGCTGAAGCTATTTTGAATAATAGTGGATTTTCCATGAAAGACTACAGCTTCGGCATCGGAGATCTATTCACCCACGCAATCATTGTGGGAGAGAAAATGGAATTTTCAAGAATCAATCCAGAGGTTGTTGCATGAGCACACTATGTAAGCACCATATACCCTGCCCGATTTGCGGATCGGCAGATTGTCACGAGTTATATCCCGATACGCTTGGTGATCGCCTACCAGATTTTGACTACGATTTTAGCCCGTCTCACCGGCAATCGTTTCGAACGGTCCGTTGCGAACATTGTGGTCATGGTTATTCCTCCCCTTTGCCGGCCGACCTTTACGCAAATTACGTTGACGTCGAAGATAAAGAATACATGCGTAACCGCGAGCAAAGGCGGATGACGGCAGTAAAAGTATTGTCCGTTATCCGGCGTTTCAAGCCCGGAGGTGCGTTGCTTGATGTTGGCTGTGCTACAGGCGATTTCCTCGATGTCGCACGGGAGAGCTATGACGCGGAGGGGCTTGAGCTTTCGAAGTGGGCTGCGGATGTTGCCTCCAGAACAGGGGCCCACATTTACCGGCAACGCTTGTCGGATATGCCGGAAAATGAGCGTTATGACGTAGTCACACTATGGGGCGTGATCGAGCATTTCGAGACGCCCCAGGTTGAAATCGCCGGCATTAATCGCCTGCTGAAATATGGCGGCCTCCTGTGTCTTTGGACTGGTGACCTCGACTCATGGGTTGCGCGATTCTTGGGCAAGCGCTGGTGGTATGTTCAAGGACAACATATTCAAATGTTTACCATGCATTCGTTGGAGAAGTTGATGCAAGAAAACGGTTTCGTTAAGAAAGAGATGAGCCGTTATCCCTATGTGATGAGCCTTCGCTCGATAGCAAAATCGCTTAGCCGGTATAAGGCCATCGGTACTCTTGCTTCCCTGCTGCTGGACAACAGCCTGCTGGGTGACGTACGGATTACTCTGAAACTCCCTGGTGAGATGTTTGGAATTTTCGAAAAAGTCGCACCGGCGGGAAAAATGTAATCGTGCCGGTCAGCCACCGCCAGAAAGCTATACGCTCGAAGCTCGTGTTCGGCCTTGCAAACGTGGCACTGCTCTACGTTTTTTACCGATGGGTCACTGACAATATCGATATGAGCCGATTGCAACATTCGCTGTGGCAGATCCCGGCTTACGCTGTGCTGTTGTCAGTAGCGGTCAATCTATCGGCTCTTGCGCTGTACGGAATACGCATGAAAATGCTGCTGCGAAGAGGCTTCCTTGAGTCTTTCGCCGTCATCAATATCGGCTACTCGCTGAATACGCTAATTCCTCTGCGGCTCGGCGAAATCATGAAAATTTGTCTTTGTCACAAACTCTACACTCTGCCTGTGACGGAGATCGTAGCGGCATCGGTAGCGGAGAAGTTGTTTGATCTGCTCAAATTATTGTTGCTCGGAGGTGTTCTGGTCGTGCTCGCCGCCGGAAAATTCCTTCCCGGTGGGTTGTTACCGTCTCTTGCGTTGTTTCTTGCTGCTACAGCGGCCGCAATCTTCGTTCTACGCTATAAAGTGGTGGTGATTATTCGCATGATTCCCAAGAAAAGCCGCTTGCGGCGGATAGCTATTTCTTTGCATAGACACTCCGGCGGTTACCCCTTAGCGCGAGTGTTTTTTGTTTCCCTCGCCATCTGGGTTATGAATGTGTTGCTGATATACGCCGCTTTCAACACCTTGATTACGGGGATTCGCATAGATTTTTCTGACGCCATTGCGCTTCTTCTCATCATCTCGTTGGCGATAGCCACTCCATCCGCGCCGGCCGGAATTGGCCTGTTTGAGGCGGGGTTGGTAGCCTATCTGACCCAAGTTCTGCATGTCGATACCGAAATGGCTCTTGCCGCGGCTGTCATGTTCCATTTGGCGATTACTGTGCCACAGATGCTCTTGACTGGAGTGTTGGTGTTTGTTTCCCGCAAACGACTGTGTCTCCCATTATGAGAAGGCAGTTTATACCCGATCGCCCAATGGCTATTGTCTTGGCGCTTTTGTTCCTGATTGGCTTTCTGGTGACGATGTGGATGGGTTTATTTGTCCCATTGTACGGTGATGAGCCGTCCTGGAAATTGATTGGCTCACGAATGTTTGCCGACGATGGCAAACTGCTATATTTTTTCCCCCAGTGCGCTACGGGGCAGTGGATTGATATTCCGCTTACCTGGTATCCGGCGAGGCTGATTGACACATTGATATATGAGGACGCCAGCAATCCCTGGCTACTGAGAAATCTTAGCTGGATCTTTTTCCTGGTACTGCTAGCCTGCTGGTCCGCAATTCTGCATATTGTGTCGCGCTTATCCATTATCATCTCCGGGTTGTTTGTCACCTCATTTTTTTCAATCGGTGTTTTGCCCTTCCTGATGGTGTTCAATCGCCCTGAGCAATCGCTACTGATCTGGTTGACGCTTGGTTTCGCGGTGATGCTATGGTTCGACAAGCATCGAGTCCGTGGACTTTCAGGGAAGTTTCTTCTGACGGCATTTTTCGCGGTGCTTGCATGCTTGATTGCGGCGACCCATCCCAAGGGATTGTTTTTTTTCCCAGTCTTGCTGGTAGCCTGGTGGCGCCCTGTGAAGTCCTTGCCGCTGGGCTTGGGCCTGCTTTGCGTGATGGCGTGGTCGGCACTGGACACCACCCATGTTTGGCAATTGCGTACGGCGTGTGCAGAGTCGCCATGGCTGACAAAGGTTCTCCAGTCATTGAGTCTTCAGCCACAGCAACTGTGGCAAGACCCCGCGGGATTTTTTGAAGCAGGGAAAGTCAATCTGGCTGCCTTTGGGGATTATGTTAAAGGCATTCAGTTCAAGGATGAATATCAAAGCCTTTGGCTGCCGTCGACACTAGAGGTCTCGTCCAGTTTCCTAATCGGTGTGTTGATTAACGCCCTGACTTGGTTGCCGGTGGTTGTCGCAGCGATTGTCGTTGCGCTCAATCTGGGATCGCAGTTGTGGAAACGGCAGGCAGGTTGGGCGCTGATGGCTGTCGTGCTGGCTCTATCGCTTGTTGTGCAAGTCTTTCTTCAGTCCAACAAGAATTTCTATGAGGCAGGGATCGTCTTCCCCGTCATATTGCTTGTCTGCATATTCACTTTTCCCTCGCGGGAAAATGCATCTGGCCGCTTGCTTTGCCATGTGCTACTACCGCTTATGCTAATTTCTGGGAGCCTGTCCGCCTATGTTCGCTGCGATTTGTTCTGGGACACAGCCAAGGAGTGGCGAAGCGAGCGCACGCAAGGCCCTGCAGATATCGCAGGGCTACGTGGCTTCGCGTTGGATCAATGTGGTATTTCAGATGGGGTAGAAAATTTGGTTGTCGACGAATTCACGTATCATGCATTTTGGCAGCATCGTCGTCCGATGTTTCTGACGTATGTGGCAGGGTGGTGGGCTACCGGCACCAATTATGCGGAGACCTTGACCAAGCGAAATGCTGGTGGGCTGGTTACGCGATGCATAGGAATGTCAGACGATCTGAAAAATATCAGCAAACAGCGCGATGGGTTTTGTTGTGCGTCCGCGGTCGATTTAGAGCGACTTGCTCAACCTTAAAACCGCGATCGAGAGCGTCTTCACGTTGTTTCTCAGCCGATCACCTCTACTTGGGGCAGCGGAAAAACCAACTTGATCCCAGTGAACTTTGGGTTGTTGACAAAGAATCCCCTAAAGTGCCAAGGCAATACAATTAGGTAGTCGGGCTTCTTCGCCAGTAAATTGTCTTCGGGAACTATTGGCAGGAAAGTGCCTGGTGTGAAGCAGCCAAACTTTTCTGAGTTGACTTCACCTACGCAGTCGATGTCACGATCAGTGAAGCCGCAATACTGAAGCAGCACATTGCCCTTGGTCGATGCACCCAACGCTGCAAGGGTTTTTCCTTCTGATTTGACCGTAGCCACGAAATCGAGCAAGTGTTTCCGTGACACCTCTGCACGCTCGGCAAAAGCTTGGAAAGGTTCGAGCGAATCGAGTCCCATTGCGACTTCCCTGTCCAGTATGGCCTGAATAGATGGTAGCGTCTCATTGTTTCCATTTGCTTTGCATACGGAAATCGAGAAGCTGCCGCCATTTACTTCATTGAATTCGACATCCAGGATGCGTAGGCCGGAACGGTCAGTCATCCACTTAATCTGTTTGAGCGCATAGAATTCAAGATGTTCATGGCATACCGTGTCATAGGAGTTGGTTTCCAGCATCGTAGGCATGTAACTTTGCTCAAAAACCCAGATGCCGTCGTCCGCGAGCACGTTAGCTACTTCTCGCATAAAGGCCGTTGGGTCCTCCAAGTCATAGAACATCGAGAATGAAGTTACGATCTTGGCCTTCTTGCCAGGAAATCGTTCATTCAACAGTGCTGAAGTAAAAAAATCGGGAATCAACTCAATGTGTGCCGGGTAGTAGCTGTGGAACTTTACGCCGGTCGGGTCAATGCCAACAAGCACTGGCCCGTTCGCTGGGTAGGCTTGCAAAGCTGTGCTGTCATTGCTGCCGATATCCACAATCAGATCGCCATCACGCAAATTCACCATGCCGAGAATACGCTTGATCTTATTGTGCAGATGGGTAACCATGCTCTTGTTCAAGCCCGAGCGATAGCCATAGTTAGTGCCATACATCTCTGATAGATCATACGAATGCTCAAGTTGAACCAAGCCGCAAGCATTATCCCCCATGCATTTAACCAAGTGCAAAGGGCCTGTCGTCACCGCTGCTGCAGCATCCTTTGACGAGGGAAAGACACCTGTGAGCATTTGTTCGCCCAGATCAAGTATTTGTACCAAGTTATGGTTGCCGCAAATCCGACAAGCTCCGTTTTTTTTAAATGACATCGTATTTACCTGTCCGGTTGATATATTAGGTCGCTAGGCTGGGTTGCTCAGGTGCTCAGGTGCTCAGGTGCTCAGGTGCTCAGATGGCCCATATCTTCGTCGACCATCATCTTTACCAGTTGAAAAAAGTCAATTTGTGGCGACCAGCCGATTGACCGGAGCTTCCGCGTATCGCCAACTAGCTGGATGGGCTCCAGCGGTCGATAAAAGCTAGGATCTTCGCGCACATAGTCGCGGTAATCAAGCCCCAGATGACGAAAGGCGGCCTCACAAAACTCACGCACCGAATGGGTCTGTCCAGTAGCCACCACACAATCACCGGCCTGCGGTTCTTGCAACATCATCCACATGGCGCGTACAACGTCGCCCGCGAAACCCCAGTCGCGACGGGCTTCGAGATTACCGAGTGCTAGGTCCTCAGCCAAACCAAGCTTGATTTTGGCAGCTGTATGAGTGATTTTACGCGTCACAAAACCGAGGCCACGTCGCGGACTTTCGTGATTGAACAAAATTGCGGAGCAAGCGAATACGCCATAGCGCTGTCGATAGATATCGATCATCGAATGTGCATACACCTTGGCTGCGCCGTAAGGGCTTCGTGGGGCGAAACGTGTACTCTCGGATTGCGGGCTATCGCTGGCTGCACCAAACATTTCAGCGCTGGAAGCCTGGCAGAAACGTATCCCGCAATCCACTTCGCGTATGGCCTCCAATATCCTCGCGACAGATAACCCGTTGATTTCGGCGATCTCCAGAGGGTGGTCGTACATTCCCTCCCCCGACGAATATGCCGCAAAATTATAGATCTCTGCCGGTCGGTAAAATGACAGAATTCGTACCAGTTCTCTTTGGTCCAATAGGTTCCATTGGAGCAACTCAATCTGTTCAAGTAGCGGTGTCGGGGAAGCACGAACGCGATCAATACTCCTCACGGTACCTATCACGCGATAGCCTTGCCCGAGAAGAAGCTCTGCCGCATAAGAACCATCTTGTCCAGAGACGCCGGTCACAAGTGCTATCCTCATCAATCAACTCTCAAAAGGGCCACTAAAGCAATAGTTAACAAAAAATAGAAACCACTATGCTGATAATCCAAAGCGTGTGGGCTGCGACCTATCGACCAATCGACCTTCTCGGGTTGGGGCGGTGTTGCAAAGCGCCTTTCGGCCCACGGCTCACGCCGTTGGCAAGGCGCTTCCGAGCCTAAGTTGGGGCGCATTATAAATGAAATTCGTCAAGTGACCGTACAAAAAACGTAACGAACACCAAGGTTAGAAGAGCTAAAAATCGTTAAATATCCGCGCCTTAAGATGTTATTCGTCGGCTCTCTTGAAGTGAAGATGCTGCGTGAGTGCCCGGCGTCTCTAGGTAACGTTGTGGTGCGATCTGTTGTAGCGCGTCCTTGTGTAGCGGCAAGATGGCTTCATCACTTATTCCGGCACGAGTTCAGCGTTGAGGAGTTCCTCTGCGTATATCTTCTTGAGCCGCCGATTCTCGTCTTCGAGTTCCTTGAGCTGTACCATCAGCGAAGTGGTAATCCCCCCGAACTTGCTGCGCCATTTGTAAAACGTCGCCGAACCGATTCCTTGCGGCGAGCGCCGGTCCGGTACCCGGCTGCCGCCCTCGGCCTACTTGAGCACGGCGATGGTCTGACTGTCTGAAAAGCGTGATATCTACAAGTCAAATTTTCTCAGGCTGCCTGAGAGAAGAATCCACTCTTAACGGCTGCTAATTTCGGCAGGATTACCGCCCGTCGAGAGAAGATCTGTGGAACTGAAAAGAGGTAAATTTCTGATATAGTTACGAACTAGTATGTATACAAAGCACCGACCAGTGCGGACGATATTCGAGGAAAATTTATCTGGATTTTTCGGCATTGCGACGTCGTCGTCGGTGGCGTTTCTTTTGCGCATGAAATCTGTCTTATTTATCAATGAGCGTTTCTAGTGACGAAGTGAAGGTCGTTCGGTTAGTTAATAAATAAACCGCCGAAACAAGTTAATTAAAATATAGAATCCCGGTCCAGATTGCGCTAAACGCCACTGTTTTAAGTTCGCGTCCAATTGCAGGCGTATTAAATTAGAATATTTTGTGTTGTTTTACTACGGCCATTGAGATATGTGTCATATGAGTTACAAAATTTCCGTTCGAAATGATTTTCTAGACTTTCTCAAAGGGGGCGCAATTATCTTGGTTGTGTTGGGACACCACCTGCAAGGTGCTTATCCCGTCTTTGATGGCAATATTTGGTTCCGTCTCGTCTATTCTTTTCACATGCCATTGTTCATGTTCGTTAGTGGTTGGGCGGCTTCGATTGGTTTTCGAAAACAGCACGCACTGGTTCAAGCGGACGCCGTGCTCGAGTTGGATCGCGCGTCTCGAACCTTGTTCAAGAAGGCAAGGAGGTTACTTCTCCCATTCTGCTCCTGGGGCGCTGTGATGTATTTTTCAAGACCTAGCTACGCTGTGATGCCTGCAGTAGACTACATGGTTTTGTTGTTTCGTAACGCCGACAACGGCCTATGGTTCTTGCCTGCGCTTTTCTTTTGCTATGTGTTCGCTCAGTTGGCGTGGTTAGTGTACGTTTCCCTTAACAAGCTTTCAAAGAGCCGTTTCCCGCTTGTTTTCATGCTAATTTCAGTGGTTATTTCTTTTTCGCTGCTCATTCTTAGTCCCGGATTCCTTGGACTAACTTTTGCGAAAACTTATTTTTTGTACTTCTTGGCTGGGTTGTTTTGGGGGTTTTTTGAGCTAAAGAGGTTGCCAGCGGCCTTTCATGAAGCTCCCTATTTACTGTTTTTGTTTCTTTTCCCGTTGTGGCACAGAACCGAATCGTCGGCGATCTTTAGTCATATTTTCGGTCTGCTCCATGTTCCGAATCCTCAACTGGTCCTCAATCTACTGGTTGGCGGTTCGGGAATTTATGTTTTTTTGCAAGTCGTGTCCAGGATTTACGAAAGCTCGATAGCTTGGGTTACCGTAACTATAAAATATATTGGCTCAAGGACCATGGAAATATATGTGGCTCATTTCTTTTTCTTGGGCGTTTTTGGCGGCTTATTCAATATTATTTTTCCTATTGTTGCAAGTTTGGCTGTCTCGGTTGTTCTACGGAGTAGTGGCTTGTTGAATTTTGTTTTTCTGGGCGAGAGGTTAACCATTAGGTTAAATCGATAGGTTTTGTAAATTATAAAATTAATATTAACGGAGGCGATCCAATGTTGCGCAGATGATTGAAAAAAATCACGTCCCAACAACAAAGAGCGGTAATTCATCATGTGCTCCATAACTTAAGGCGAGTGGGCGCAGCACCCTTTTTCTCGGGAAGACGTCTTGTGTTTAAAGACCGCTTCGACGAATTTTTACCGCCCTACAGGCTTCATCTTGGGTTCGGTAACATCAAGTTGGAAAGTTTTTGCAATGTTGATGCGTTGGAAACCATTGCGGCCGATGTTATTGACGATATACGGGTGCTAAGTAGATTCACTAATGGCTCCGCCAAAGAGATCTATGCGTGTCAGGTACTTGAGCGTTTTTCACGCGAAGAAGTGCAGCCACTGCTAAAGCGATGGCTAGAGGTACTGGCGCCTGGCGGGGTTTTGCGCATATCCGTTCCTGATATTGACCAGATATTTTGTATCTATTATAAGAATTTGGCGTACTTCCGGTCACGCGGCGTAGCACCTTGGATTGAGCTGATTTATGGCGGGCAGTCGACACACTATGACTTTCACAAAACGGGATTCAGTGCGAGTTGGCTGTAATATCAGCTGGAACTATGCGGCTATGAGTATTGCGAGGAATATCCGCACGAGCCCCATTTCGTCCCTAGTACAGTCGATGCGTCCGTAGCGAACGCAACGTTCGGCGAGTATTTTTCGCTCAATATGATGGCTAGGCGGCCCCTGAACCAACCAGCAAAGCGATAATAGGTAAAAAGACGATGTCATCTTCTGCAATTGTGGTTCTGGGGGGCTATGATGCCTGATCCCTCTTGTGAACGTAAGCCAGCGGTGTTGGTGGGAGTTTTCGGTGGTTTGGGTAATCAGATGTTCCAATATGCGGTCGGCAGAGCACTCTCCATTCGGCTCGGGGTTCCTCTATTGCTGGATATTTCCTGGTTCAGTGGCCGGACAGACCGAAAATTTGGGCTTGGTTCTTACCAGATATCTGCAGACCTCGTTGGTGCTGATGAGCCTATGGCTGGCACTTGCGGTATGAGAGCAAAATGGGGATCTGTCGCCGAGAAGGTCGTGAGGCGTCTCGAACGGAGGCGAAGGGGGTTTCCGCTGTATCGCGAGCGATCATTTCGCTTTGATCCGTCCGTTCTTGAGCTAAGGGCGCCGATTTACCTGGATGGCTATTGGCAAAGCGAAAATTATTTCGTTGAGAGCAGGGAGACCATTGCCCGGGACTTTTCCTTGAGTATGCAATTGAATGATGAATCAAAGGAGGTCCTGTCAATGATCGTCGATACGGATGCTGTCTGTGTTCATGTGCGCCGGGGGGATTACGTTTCAAATCCAGTGGCCAGCAAGGTGCACGGAGTGTGTCCGGATAGTTACTACGAGAAAGGTGTGGGGATTGCCTTGGAGGGGTTGGTGCGGCCACACTGCTTCGTGTTCTCAGACGATCCGGTTTGGGTACGAGCTAATCTTCATCTTCCCGTGACCACAACTGTTGTCGACGTTAACAAGGCAGATGATGCGCATCGCGATATCGCCTTGATGTCAGTGTGTAAACGGTTTGTCGTGGCCAATAGTTCATTGAGTTGGTGGGGGGCTTGGCTTGCTAGCGACCCTGGTAAACGCGTGGTGGCTCCCGCCAAATGGTTCAATGACCAGAGCAAGGACACGAGCGACTTGATTCCCGGTGAATGGATCCGGGTTTGATCGCCGCAACGTGTTTTTCTGAACCGGCAACTACCTCGGCGGGGGAAGGAATGTGTATGCCTGACGGTCCTCTTTTGACCATTGCCATGCCGGTATTTAATGGTGGCCCCCACCTGCGTATGGCCGTGTTGTCGATTGTTCAGCAGTCATTCACTGACTGGGAACTCCTGTTGATTGATGACGGATCTACGGATGGGGCCATTGAAGAACTGGCCGATTTGGCCGACTCTCGTATCCACGTAATTCGCGATGGACGAAATCGTGGCTTGGCTGCGCGCCTCAACGAAGCCCTTGGTCTTGCGCGTGGATGCTATTTTGCCCGGATGGATGCAGATGATATTTCGCACCCTGAGCGATTTTCCCAGCAACTGGCCGTCCTTAAGTCTGATCAGTCTGTCGACCTGTTAGGATCACGGTGCATGACGATCTCGACGCATAACGAAATCCTCGGGACTTTGCCGTTCAAGGAAAGCCATCGGGATATCTGTTCGCGACCTTGGCTTGGGTTTTATTTGCCCCATCCGACGTGGGTCGGAAAGACGGCGTGGTTCCGGACGCACCACTATGCTGAGCCGGGCCCCTATTGTTGTGAAGATCAGGAATTGTTGCTGCGAGCGCATTATTCGAGCCATTTTCATGCGCTTTCAGATATTCTTTTGGCCTATCGATTGCGGGACCGTCTTGTATGGCGAAAAGCCTGTCGTACCCGAGTGACCTTGTTCAGAATTCAGTTCAATCACTTTGTCACCAGAAAAAATTATGCATTCGCGGTGCTCGCTACAGTGGCAACGGTTTTAAGGCTTGGGCGCGACTTTTTGACATTTCTTCGGCAGTTTCGTACGGGTGCAGCGAGGAGCAGTGCTGGCGTATTGAGTGTCGGCAGCGAGGAGGCCGAGCATTGGCAGAGGTGGATACGTCGTCTGGAGGGGCGCAATACGTAGCATGAGGAAAATTTGCTTTGTCGCGACTTCGCCTTTTGTCGTCAATGCCTTTCTTCTCCGGCATTTGAATGCGCTCGCCGAATGCTATTTCGTGTCGCTCTATGTAAATCTTGAAGATTATCCTCTGTCCCCTTTGATTGACGCGCGCATCCGGGTTGTGGACCTGCCTATTTGCCGGAAAATATCTTTGTTTCAAGATTTTCGGGTTTTGTTGATCTTGACAGGTTTGTTCCGCAATGAGCGTTTTGATCTGGTTCACAGCATCACTCCCAAGGCTGGATTGCTGGCCATGCTCGGGGCTATGTTGGCAAGAGTGCCGCGCCGCTACCATACGTTTACCGGGCAGGTTTGGTCCAATAGGCATGGGTTCGCGAGGTTTTTCTTAAAACAGATCGATCGCTTGACCGTTTTTGCGGCAAGTCTTGTTTTTGCGGACAGCCATTCGCAGTGCCAGTTTCTGGAACGAGAGTGCGTTGTGGCCCCCGGTGGTATTAGAGTGCTGGGCGAGGGGTCAATTTGCGGCGTGGATTCGCAGCGTTTCGCTCCCGATGTGGCTGTGCGTAAAGAGGTTCGCGTGGATTTGACGGTTGGCGATGACGTCTGCGTATTTTTGTTTGTTGGGAGGTTGGTGAGGGACAAAGGGGTCTTTGACCTGCTTCATGCCTTTGTCAGGCTCGCGGACCTGGTTGAAAATCCAGTGCTCTGGGTTGTCGGCCCTGATGAAGAAAAGCTGCGGACTGAACTGGAACTTGTTGCGGGGCCACACAACAATCGCATTCGCTGGGTCGGGCCGTCCTTTGTGCCAGAGCGCTTCATGGCTGCGGCCGATGTCTTGGTGTTGCCGAGCTATCGTGAGGGATTTGGTATGGTTGTTGTCGAAGCTGCTGCCTGCGGAATTCCGTCAGTGGCTTATCAGATTGATGGAGTCACGGATGCTGTTCTGAATGGGGCTACGGGGCTACTGGTCGCAAAAGGCAACGTCAGTGCCTTGCTTGATGCAATGCGTTTGATGTACCAGGATCCTGTCTTGAGGGCCAAGCTAGGGCGTAATGCCTATACGCGAGTGATTAAGGGATTTTCCGCAGCAACTGTAACTGCTGCTTGGCTTAATCTTTACCGTAGTGAGCTTGGTCGGAACAAGGCGCCTTGAGCCGTCGCGATTTCGGAACGATTGTCGCTAGGCCTGAAGTGCTCCGTTCATGGCAAATTTGTCGAGGTGATTTCAATGAAGCGCATGTTTGACCTGTTGTTGGCAGTGCCTGCGGCGATTGCCTTGTCGTTGCCATTTTGTGTGCTTGTCCTGCTGGTCCGGCTGACATCTCCCGGCCCGGTTTTGTATTGGTCTGATCGTGTTGGGCGCTACAACCGGATCTTCAAAATGCCTAAGTTCCGTAGCATGCGAATCGGTACGCCGGCCGTGGCCACACATTTGCTGCAGGACGCCAACAGCTATCTGACGCCGATTGGTTCATTTCTACGAAAATCAAGCCTTGACGAGTTGCCACAACTTTGGAGCATCCTCCGGGGTGACATGAGCTTCGTTGGGCCGCGTCCGGCACTCTACAACCAGCATGATTTGATTGATCTACGTACTCAGCATGGCGTTCACGAATTGGTGCCTGGGTTGACTGGTTGGGCGCAGATTAATGGCCGGGACGAACTACCTATTCCCGAAAAAGTAGCTCTCGATCTGGAGTACATGCAGAAAAGCTCACTCCGGTTTGACTGCAGTATCCTCTGGAAAACGGCATTAAAGGTTATTAGGCGAGATGGCGTTTCGCACTGATAAGTGCTCCATGTTACAATGCGAAAGATTTGCATGGTATTCGAACGAATGGCATGCTTGGTCGTTAAAAGTATGCGGGTACTATTATGGCGCTGATCCGAAAAACTATGCAAATAAAAGTCTATAATTTCACGGTTTGGCTCATTGCCATAACCCTTCTTTTCCCGCTTTTCTTTCAATTGTCTGGCGGCATATACAAAGAAGCGGCTTGGGTTATGGATTCCGGGGGCGTTCTCGATAGTTTGCCCTTGCCAATTTCAATCGTTACGTGTGTTATTGGGTTGTTGGTGTTTTTTAGGAATGTCCGCCAAGCGGTGCCGTCGATCTTGTTTGTCTTGGCATTTTTCGCAGTCATCGTGCTGTCGCTGGTATTTTCAAGTGAAAACGTCGACATCGAATATCGAAAAATGATATTTGCAGCGCAAACGCTGTTGCCAACCATGGGTTTGGTGCTCGGTCAATTGGTACGCGATGAACAGAATGCTATTCCAAGAGCTTTCATGTGGGTGCTGCTGCTGGTGGTCCCTTTTCAGCTTTTTGCGGGGGTGCTTCAAAATACATTAACGTTGACGCATTACCTCTATGTGTTCACCATATACCAGCACTTCCAGTATGTACCGGTTATTTTTGTGATGGCTTATTGCTTGGTCATGGTTCATTTGTACGAGAGCCAAAAACCTTTATCGTTCTTTCTCACGTTCGTAATGGGCATGTACGTAATCGCCAGCGCATCTTTCTTGGCGATCAGCCTTTACATTGGATTTGTGCTGCTGTTTTTCTTGATAACCATATTGCGTTTCAAGACAACGCGTTTAAATTCGTTTCTGATAATTGGCGCCGGAATTTTGGCTGTGGCGCTAATCATGAGTTTGTATTTCCTTGCTGCCAAAAACAACAAGATCGCGGACGGGGAAAAGGGAGTTTACTACCTTAAATTCCAATCGCTGGCCAATGGCAAGATGCCGACCAATGTCGCTGAGCGTCTCTCCGACTGGAAAATGTATGGCAACTGGATCGGGGAAAGCAAGCGCACGTTGGTGTTCGGCCATGTGTCACCCCCGCCGCGAGAGATAAAAACAAGTCCTCACAACTGGTACATCGACCTGTCCTATAACCTTGGCCTGCTCTCGTTGTTGCCGGTGTTAGCGCTGATCATTTTTACCGCGCTCCTGATTCGGCGGTTTCATGGGGCTTTGTCGAGTGAAACTTGGTGGCTTACGGGGTTGGTTGCATTCATGGTGTTGGTTGACTGCAATTTCAAGGTGACGCTCCGGCAACCTTATCCGGGGATATTTGCTTATTTCCTCTGGGGGCTACTCTTGTCACGCTTACGCTTTCAACCAGCGCCCAAATTGGGCGCCTAGCGTTTCCGTTGCTCAATGCGCGTACTTTCACCGAGTCTGAGAAGCGGGGTCCTGGTCAGCACAGTTGGCGTTTTCGGCTCGGCTTTCCTCTGGTTGCTAAGCTTCAAGGCTGTCGCCTACTGGATGGGGCCGGAAGGTGTGGGACTATTTTCACAGCTCAGACAGATGGCCCAGGCGGCCACTATAGGCGCCACGTTTGGCGGTACCAATTCGGTAGTCCAGGGGCTGGCCGAACGTCATGAGGAAATTTCACGCAGGCGGTTTCGCGCGACGGCTGCCAAGTTCATTGGCGTAGCCGGGGCCGGTGTCGTTTTTGTTATGGTCGCGATGGCGCCTCCGCTTACACAGTTCTTTCTGTCGTCGAGTGCGCCAGATCTGGTAGCGACTGTGCGCTGGATGGCGTTTGCCGTTCTGCTGAACGTTGGTGGTACCTATGCTCTCGCCGTGCTCAACGGCTATCGTTCTTACCCCTATCTGGCCCTGGCGCAAATTGCCGGGCCAACAGCCCTTTTTCTGTTGCTGGCCGGAGCATGGTGGTGGCGTCTGTCCCCAGGGCCGCAACTCCTGGCATGGTCCTTTGTTCTCTGTTTTGGCGTGATCTGTCTTGTCGGTGCGTTTGGGGTGTCACGCTTGTCCGGACTCGCGGCAAATATGCCACTGGGTATGCTGTCGAAGACGGAGAGTCGGGCTTTCCTTCGCTTCGCTCTGTCCAACCTCGTCGCGGCGCTTTCGACGACGGTCGCGCTGCTGTTGATCCGATCGTGGATTATCGAGGCCAGGGGCTTGGCTTTTGCAGGACTTTTCGATGCCGGTTGGACCTTGACGTTCAACTACACCACCTTGTTCCTGACTGCTTGCAGTGCCATCTATCTGCCACTGCTCACGGCTGCGACCAAGCTCGAGAGCCAAAAGGCCTGTATGCTCAAGACGGCTTACTTGGTATCCGGAGCCTGCATCCTGATTTGTCATATGCTGGTGCTATTGAAGGAACCCTTGATCAACCTGCTTTACAGTCCGCAATTTCAGGCCTCGGGGCAGGTTCTGATGGTGCTGGTCATCGCAGTGATATTTCGGGGCGCTTCATGGGTCTATGGAACCATGATCTTGGCAACGCGACGCTCGCGCGTGCTTCTGATTTCGGATCTGGCCCTCAATCTGTCGCTTCTTGCGACAACGCGTTATGCGCTCGACAATTTTTCGTCGCTGGAAGCCCTGGGCTGGGCTTTCGTGTTGCCGAACTTTCTTTATCTCGTATTCGTAGTCGAATATTCGTGCCTGAAGAATAGCCTCATGCGGCGACGCCATATCTGGCCGTTCTTGCTGGCAGGTACCATGCCGTTGTTCTATTTGGCAATGTCGAATGTTGGGCAACCGTCGGAATCCCAGCAGCTTGCTACATGGCTGAGTATGTTCACTGGCTTTGCCGTCAGCGGTGCAGCATTCATCGCTTACAGGAAAGTGCTTCTGTGAAGAAATTGCGATGCGATATTGAGCGGTACAACCATATGCGTGGGCGTCTCGGACCTGTACCTACCTTTATGTTGTTCGCTGGTTGCCTCAACCCGCGCATGTTGCCCGTTTTGCTGTTGCGACTGGCCGAATTATGTCATGGGCACCACCTCGGTTTGTTTGCAAAACTGTTTTCAATGCTCAACGTCATTTTCTTTGGAATCGAGGTGTCGCCGCAGGTCCAGATCGGTGGCGGGTTGTTTCTGCCGCATACCGTGGGAACCGTTATTGGTGCCGCGCGCATCGGTGATAACTGCACCATCCTGCAGGGGGTCACTCTTGGGACGAGCGAGCCCGACATGGGCTTTGACGTGGCTAAGCGACCTGTCGTTGGCAATGATGTGTTCATCGGCGCCGGCGCCAAAGTGATTGGGGGCGTCATGATCGGCGACCATGCCAAGATCGGTGCCAACGCCGTGGTGCTGCGTGACGTGCCAGCCTATGCCGTGGCTGTTGGGGTACCTGCGGTGCTTTTGCAGCAGAAAACGCTTGATGAGTCGCCGCGAGGGGCGTGAGATGAATACAACGGTAATAAGTGCTTCCATGGTTCTTTACAAGCCAGACTTGCTGGCGGTCGAGCGGGCCTTGCTCGCGCTGCAGAAGGCCGGGCAACTTGCCGGGCAGCAATACGCGATCCGGCTTGAACTGACCCTGGTTGATAATTCTGACGATAGCATCCTGCACGCCAAGCTTGCCGATTGGCTGGAAGGTTTTCGGGCAGTGTTGGTCGATTGGTCGGTGCAGCTATTGCGCGCGCCCGGAAACGTGGGATATGGCCGGGGCAATAACCTCGTGATCGCCAGCGCCCGATCCGATTACCACGCAGTCGTCAATCCTGACCTTTTTGTCGCCCCTGAAGCTTTGCTTGAGGCCTTGCGCTTCATGGAGGCGCATGGCGACGTCGGGTTGTTGAGCCCCGCTGTCTTCGGAGAGGATGGCGAGAGACATTATCTTTGCAAGCGCAATCCAACATTGCTGATCATGTTCCTGCGCAGTTTCTCCCCGAAATGGCTTCAGCGCTTGTCGCGTTTCATCATCGATAAATTCGAGATGCGCGATTGCGACTATGAAAGAGCGATTCATCCGCTGGAGTATCCGACGGGGTGCTTCATGTTCTTTCGCACCGCGCCGCTCCAAACTATAGGTGGCTTCGACCCGGACTATTTCCTGCATTACGAGGATGCGGACATCGGCCGGCGAATGCTCAAGGTTGCCCGTGTGGTTTATGTTCCCACCGTTCGCGTCGTGCATCGCTGGGCGCGCGATACGCACCGTTCGCTGCAGTCCATGTTGATCACGGTCAGGTCAGGGTGGCTCTACTGGCGCAAATGGGGCGGTGTGCTTAGCAGCAAATCTGCGACCGAACAGCCGTCGGCTGCACCGCTTGTCGGCGAGTGTTCGGCTCCCGGCCCGGAGACCGGCTCAGGTCGGCGAGTGCTCGTCACCGGTGCCAATGGATTCATTGGTCAGGCGGTTTGTGCCGATCTGCCGTCGCGAGGCTATCGCGTACTGGCCGCGGTTCGCCGGCCTGCTGAGTTTGTTCAGCAGGCCGGCACGCAGTGCGTTGTGATAAGCGATATTGACGAGCACACCGACTGGTCAGCGGCTCTTTCCGGAGTCGATAGTGTGGTGCATTTGGCAGCGCGAGTGCATCTCATGCGCGAGACTGCAGCCAATCCGCTGGCAGAATTCCGTAGCGTTAATGTGGCGCTCACCCTGAACCTGGCTCGACAGGCTGCGGTGGCCGGCGTGCGGCGTTTCGTCTTCGTCAGTTCGGTCAAGGTCAACGGAGAGAGCACGCCCTTCGGTCAGCCGTTTACCGCTGACGATGTGCCGCGGCCGCTCGATGACTATGGGGTATCGAAGTTCGAGGCCGAGCAGGCTTTGCTGCAACTGGCCGAGCAAACCGGCATGGAACTCGTGATTATCCGGCCGCCGCTTGTTTATGGGCCTGGCGTCAAGGCAAACTTCCAGATGATGCTGCATTGGTTAGGCAAGGGCGTGCCGTTGCCGCTCGGCGCGCTGGATAAGCCACGCAGCTTTGTCGGGCTGGGTAATCTGGTCGACCTGATCGCCACCTGTCTGACTCACCGGGCGGCGGCCAACCAGATTTTCCTCGTCAGTGATGGTGAGGACTTGACGGTCAGCGCCTTGCTGCAGCGAACGGCGGCGGCTTTGTGCCTTCCTGTGCGACTGCTACCGGTGCCGCTGTCCATTCTGAGAATAGGAGGCTGGATTTTTGGCAAGGACGACATTTTTCAGCGCCTTTGCGATACGCTTCAGGTCGATATCGAGAAAACTCGATGCCTGCTCGGTTGGGAACCTCCGATTTCTGTCGATGCCGAGTTGCGGAAAACTGCGCAACGCAAGCTGGGTGAATAGGTGATGGTGTCACCTCGGGAGGGTGTTGTCTTCATCAGCGGTGCGGCCAGCAGCATAGGTTCGCGATTGGTTCCGATGCTGCGCGCACAGGCCTTGTCAGTCCAGCTACTTGGCCGCCACCCGGTCACCGGCAACTCCGGAAAATCGTGGCATTTCCTTGACCTGGCGGACAAGACTCTCGATCTGCCGGACATTGAAGCCGATGCGTTGATTCATACGGCAAGCCTCTGGCTGTTGCCTGGCTGGTTGGAGAAATTCCACGCTCGTGGTGTGCGGCGGGTCATTGCGTTCAGTTCGACAAGCCGTTTTACCAAGTTGGCATCGGCAAGTCCATATGAACTCAATGTGGTCAGCAAGCTCATAGCCGCCGAAGAACATCTGGTCGCAGAGTGCGAGCGCCTTGGTATCGCATGGACCATATTCCGGCCGACAATGATTTACGGCGGAGCCGCTGGTGATCGGAATGTCGCCGATATTGCGCGTTTGATCCGCAAGTTTGGCTTTTTCCCCTTGTTCGGTGCGGCTAGCGGACGCCGGCAACCGGTCAACGCGCGTGACCTTGCTGCGGCTTGTATGCAAAGTCTGGATAGGCCAGAAAGCTACAACAAGGCGTACAACCTGAGCGGTGGGGAAACGCTTGCCTATGTCGACATGGTGCGCCGCATTTTCGAAACGCTCGAACGACGTCCGTTTTTTGTCCGAATCCCGATCACGGTTTTTCGGGCCGCGGTGTTTCTTGCCAGATTGCACCCGCGTTTTGCACACCTCACTTCCGATATGGCGCTACGCATGCAGGTGGACCTGGTTTTCAACCACGATGACGCGGCACGCGATTTTGGTTATCGCCCTGGCCGGTTTGATCCTGCGTATCTAAAAGATCTGAACTGATTGAATTGGGCCCGGTGACTCGAAGATCGTCAGCATGGATGGCTTTCCAATCCATGCGCTGATCAACGTGCGTATTGGCGTAAAATGACGATATCTCTATGAGCGTCTCAGGGTAATTATATTGTTCTCGATTGATTCTCGTCTGATTCCCCGTCGCTTTGTCGCGTTTGCGCACGATTTGCTTGCTCTGGCGCTGTGCTGGTACGGTGCCTACTGGCTACGCTTCAACCTTGATATTCCTGAGGCCTACCCGCCCAGCGCGAGTTGGGCGCTGTTGCTGGCGCTGTGTATCCATGCGCCGATGTATTGGCTGTTCGGCCTGTATCGCGGGATCTGGCGCTATGCCAGCCTGATGGACCTGCGCCGTATCATCCTGGCAGTCGGGCTGGCGGCGCTGTTCGTCGCCGTCGCCGTCTATATGCTGGCGCTGCCCTTGGTTCCACGCTCGGTGCTGGTGCTGCACCCCATTCTGCTGGTGCTGTCGATGGGCGGCAGCCGTTTCGCCTACCGCGCCTGGAAGGATCGCTCGCTCTACGGACGCATGATGGTCGAGGGCGAGCCGGTGCTGGTTCTAGGCTCGGGCGACGCTGCCGAGCGCCTGATCCGGGAACTCGCGCATTCGCCCGACTGGGCCATCGTCGGCATGCTCACTGCCGACCCCTCGCGCGTCGGGCATGAACTGCATGGCGCCAAGATTCTCGGCGTGGTCGACGAGTTGCCGAAGTGGGCGAGCCAACTGTCGGTTCGCCACGCGATCGTCGCGATGCCCGCGGCTTCGGCGATCGAACGCCGCCATGCGATGGAAGTTGCGGTGCAGGCCGGGTTGTCGGTACTCACCGTTCCCAGCTTGGACGACATGCTCGCCGGCAAGGTCGCGATTTCTCAGATTCGCCAGGTGCAGCTTGAAGATCTGCTGGGGCGCGAACCAGTGCAACTCGACGATTGCGGGCTGCTCTCGTGGCTTGGCCAAAAAGTGGTGCTGGTCACCGGCGCTGGCGGCTCGATCGGTTCCGAGCTGGTGCGTCAGATTGCCCAATTCAAGCCGCATCAGCTGGTGCTGATCGACATTTCGGAATTCGCGCTCTACCAGATCGAGCAGGAATTTCTGCGCCGGTTTCCTGGATTGCTGACGGCCTGCGTCGTCGGCGACGTCAAGGACGCTGCTTTTCTCGACCGGGTGTTTGCGCGTTACCGTCCGTCGGTCGTCTTCCATGCCGCTGCCTACAAGCATGTGCCGCTGATGGAGGGTGAAAATTCCTGGCAGGCGGTACGCAACAACGTCCATGGTTCGAAGTGCCTGGCGCAGGTTGCGCAGCGCTACGGCGTCGAGAAAATGGTGCTGATTTCGACCGACAAGGCGGTTAATCCGACCAACGTCATGGGCGCCACCAAGCGCCTGGCCGAGCGCGTGCTGTGCGGTTTGCAGCGCGATGGCACACGCTTCGTCACCGTGCGGTTCGGCAATGTGCTCGGAAGCAACGGCTCGGTGATCCCGAAGTTCCAAGAGCAGATCGCGCGTGGTGGTCCGGTAAGCGTTACCCATCCAGAGATCATCCGTTACTTCATGTTGATTCCCGAGGCGGCGCAACTCGTGCTACAGGCAGGGCTGATGGGGCAGGGCGGCGAGATTTTCGTCCTTGAGATGGGCGAGCCGATCCGCATCGCCGATTTGGCGCGCGACATGATCCGCCTGTCCGGGTTTTCTGAAGATGAAATCAGGATCGAGTTTACTGGCCTGCGCCCCGGTGAAAAGCTCTACGAGGAACTGCTCACCGACAGCGAGCGCACGCTGCCGACACCGCACGCGAAATTGCGCGTGGCGCAGGCCGAGGCGGCGCCCGATGAAGGCTGGCAGCAGACGCTCGACCTCTGGCTCAACGCGCCGGCGCCAGCGACGGCGAATGAATTGAAATTGCAGTTGCAAGAGCTTGTTCCTGAGTACTCGCCGCAGTTGGAAGGGTAGGAGCCTATGAAACAGGGCCTCTACAAGAGCGAGGAGAAATAATTGGCGACCTACGCCATCGGCGACATTCAAGGCTGTTTCGATGCCCTGACGCGCCTGCTCGAGCGTTGCGCCTTCAACTCCGCGAACGACAAGCTGTGGCTGGTCGGCGATCTCGTCAATCGCGGGCCGCGCTCGTTGGAAACGCTGCGCTTTGTACGCGACCTCGGTTCATCGGCGGTCACCGTGCTCGGCAATCACGACCTCTCTTTGCTGATGGCTGCCGAGGGCTTCGGCAAGAAGGGCAAGGGCGATACCTTCGACGAAATTCTCGCGGCGCCCGATCGCAACGAGCTGCTCGACTGGTTGCGGCAGCAGCCGCTGTGCCACGTCGAGGGCGACTATTGCCTGGTGCACGCCGGACTGCTGCCGCAGTGGACCGCGGATCGGGCGAAGTCGCTCGCCGCCGAGGTCGAAGCGGCGCTCTCCGGCGCCGATTGGCGAGACCTGCTGGCCAATATGTGGGGCAGCGAGCCAGCGTCGTGGCGCGACGACCTCGAAGGCTGGCCGCGGCTGCGCGTGATCGTCAATGCGATGACCAGGATGCGCTTCTGTTCGCCCGACGGCGTGATGGATTTCAAGGTCAAGGGCGAGCTCGCCAAGGCGCCGGCGGGCTTCATTCCGTGGTTCGACGTGCCGGGCCGGCGCAGTGCGCAGACGGTGCTGGTGACCGGCCACTGGTCGGCGCTCGGGCTCAAGATCACACCCAATCTGTTGGCGCTCGATTCGGGCTGTCTCTGGGGGGGCCCGCTGAGCGCTATCCGGCTTGAGGATCGGGCGCTTTTTCAGGTCGACAGTTCGCCGCAAGAAATCCGAGCCTGGTAGCGATCGCGTCGTGCGCGGCCTGCGACAGCTCGCGCCGGGTCTGTCCTGTCGTGTCGATGGCCGGTATCGGCTGGACGCGGGCGGTCAGCGAGCGGCAGGCGAAGATCGCCGCGAAGCACTGCGCCAGCGTCGTCTCGCCGGCAAACGAAGGCGCGCGGCTGAGCTTGCCCTGCGCGTCGTGGTACGACAGCGCTAGCGGCAGCACGGCGCGTCCGGTCTCGATCGCCGGCTGCAGCAGCGCCGCGTGAAAATTCAGAAGATGCGTTCCGTCGGTCGTCGTACCCTCGGGGAAGATCGCGACGTCGATTCCGTCGATGAGCAGCGCGTCGATTTGCCCATTGACCTCCTTGGCGTGTCCGCGGCTGCCGCGGCGCAGGAAAACGGTGTCGTTGCGCGCGCCGAGCCAGCCGATGAATGGCCACTTCCTGATCTCGGCCTTGGCGATGAAAGCCGACGGACGCAGTGCGTTGATCACGAAGATGTCGAGCCAGGAGATGTGATTGGAGACGATCAGGCAACCGGCAGGCGCGTCGCTCGGCGCCGCTTTGAGACGCACGCACAGAATCTCGAGGATCTGCAGCGACCAGCGTTGCTTGAGCCGCGCGCGGCCGCCGGCGTCAAGCCGCGGATAGAGCACGATGGTGGCCAGCGCCATCCAGGCGAAGTGCAGCGCCAGCCTCAGGCCACGCCAGACGCGGATCAGCCTGGGCGTGGCAGTCATCGAGACGCGCTCGGTGATTGGCGTCGCGTCAAGTGGAGCACTGCGGTTTTCGTCACGTTCGCGGTACGTGGGCTACCACGGCGCCTGGCCGAAGGCCTTGGCAAAACGTTCGGCGATCTCCTGCCGACTCGCGCGGTGGTTCTGTCCGCCGCGATGGGCAATCTTGATCGACCCCATCACCGCCGCGAGGCGCCCGGTCTTGACCCAGTCCCAGCCCTTGGCGATGCCGTAGAGCAGGCCTGAGCGGTAGGCGTCGCCGCAGCCGGTCGGATCGACCAGCGCGTCGGCGGCAACGCACGGGATCTCGTAACGCTGCCCGTCGGCGTAGATGTGCGAGCCTTCGCCGCCGCGCGTGACGATCAGTGCGCGGACCTCGCCTGCCAGCTGTTCGAGCGTGCGGCCGGTGCGGTCGCAAGCCATTTTCGCCTCGTAGTCGTTGAAGCACGCGTAGTCGGCGAGTTTCATGAATTCCATCAACTCGTCGCCGGAGAACATCGGCAGCCCCTGGCCGGGGTCGAAAACGAAGGGGACGCCGGCGGCGGCGAAATTGCGCGCGTGCGAGATCATCCCGTCGCGACCGTCGGGGGCGACGATGCCCAGCGTCGCGTCCTTGGCGTCGGCGATCTGGTTGTAGTGCGCGTAAGTCATCGCGCCCGGGTGAAAGGCGGTGATCTGGTTGTCGTCGAGGTCGGTGGTGATGAAGGCCTGCGCGGTGAAGCAGTCGGCAACTTGGCGCACATGCTTGCGCGACAGGCCGAGGCTGTCGAGGCGCGCGAGATAGGGACCGGCATCGTCGCCGACGGTGGCCATGATCTCGGGTTCGCCGCCCAGCAACTGCAGACTGTAGGCGATGTTTCCGGCGCAGCCGCCGAACTCGCGGCGCATTTCGGGAACGAGAAAAGCGACGTTGAGGATGTGGATCTGCTCGGGCAGGATGTGGTTCTTGAAACGATCATGGAAGACCATGATGTTGTCGTAAGCGATTGAGCCGCAGATCAGAGTCGACATGGGGGCCTTGATAAATGGAGAGTGATTAAAGGGAGAAATTATAGCAGCGCGCGGCCCCGGCGCTTGGCGGCAGCTCAGGGATAGAAGACGTAGAGGCGATAGCCCGCCGCAGCAATCTCCTTGGCTTCGATCCAGAGCCGTACCGCGACGTCGGAGTTGGCGGCGAAAGGCTGTCCAGCGCGAATCTTCGCCGGGAGATACTCGGCAGGCGCGAAGACGCGGCGCGCGATCGCGGCGTCCTGCGTATCGGTTAATGACAGCTCGAGCGAGGGAAACGCCTGGCCGTAGTTGGCGCGATTGCGCAGTGTCGCGTTGAGCACCAGCAGATTGCCGCGCGCCGGGTCGGTTTGCAGGTCGGACGTCTCGATGCTTACCAACTCAACGTGACGCGGCAGCGGAATCTCGGCGTCGAGCGTCCGGCACAGCAGCTCGAGCACCGGGCGCAGGCTGGGCAGCGTGATCGCGATCTCGCTGCGGAAGCGGAAAACAAGCTGTGCGGCGAGCGCCATCACGAGTAGCAGCGCGGCGACCGTAAACGGCCAGCGCGCGGCTTTTTCGGGCGCCGAAGACACCGGCGCGGCCATCACGCCTTCGCTCCACTTGCTGTAGCCCGGGATTTCGGTGGTCTCACGCGGCATGATCAAGCCGGTCGCCTTGCCCAGTTCCTGTGCCGCGGACTCGGTGAGCGTCGGTTCGACAATCGCCGGTTCCGCCCCGAATTCGTCGGCGACGGCAGGCCCGGCGAAAGTTGGTTCGGAAAAAGTCGGTTCGGTTGCGGTCTGCGTCGCGGCGACCGCTTCGGCGAATATCGGTTCGGAAAAAGCGGGTTCAGCGAAAGTTGGTTCGGAAAAAGTCGGTTCGATTCCCGGCGAATCATCGGCGACGAAGGATGACGCACGCGGCAAATCGGTACTTGGCTCGACCGGCTCAGGTGCTGCCGGCGACGGGGGCTGCGAAGCAGACGCCCTAGGGACTAGTGGCGGCGTGCTCAGGGTCTCGTCAAGCAGGCTGTCGAGTGCGTTGAAGACGCCCTGGCATTGCCCGCAACGCACCTTTCCGGCGCGCGCTTTCAATTGCTCGGGCGTGACGCGGAACGTCGTCTGGCAGTCTGGACAGCGGGTTTTCATCGCTCCGGCTTGGTTCCCGCGAGGCAGACCCAGCCGTCGCGCGTATCGGCAACGTGCAGTGCAATGTACGGCGCGTAGCTGGCGATCAAGTCGTCGGTCTGTTCGACGAGGATTCCGGAGAGCGCCAGTTGCCCGCCGGCGCGCACGTGCGAGCAGATCGCCGGCGCCAGCGCCTTGAGCGGATTGGAGAGAATATTGGCGACCACGATGTCGAACTGCCCCTCGATTTCCTTTGCCGAATCGTCGAAACGCGCGCCGACCTCGTTGCGCTCGGCGTTGCTGCGCGCGGCGCTCACCGCCTGCACGTCGATGTCGACGCCGCGCACCTCTGCTGCGCCGAGTTTGGCGGCGGCGATCGCCAGGATACCCGATCCGCAGCCGTAATCAAGAATCGAGACGCCGGGAGTCACCGTCCGCTCGAGCCATTCGAGACAAAGTCGGGTGGTCGGATGCGATCCGGTGCCGAAGGCCATTCCCGGGTCGAGGATCAGATTGATCGCCTGCGGGTCGGGTGCCTGGTGCCACGACGGGACGATCCAAAGTCGTTCGGAGACGCGGATCGGGTCGAACTGCGACTGGGTGAGCTGCACCCAGTTCTGTTCGGCAACCACCTCCCGAGTGTAGCTCGGGACCTCGGTAAGCCCGGCGAGCGGCGCGCACGCGGCGATCAGTTCGTCGACGTCGGCGTCGGCCTCAAGCAGCGCGATCACCTTTGAGCGTTCCCAACCCGGCGTAGTGACCGAACCGGGCTCGCCGAACTGCGGCGTTTCCTTGTCCGTCCCGGCGTCGGCGTCCTCGATGCTGGCCGACAGCGCACCGGCGTCGAGCAGCGCGTCGGCGAGCGCTTCGGCGTGATGGCAATCGGTTTCAATAATGATGGAAAGCCAGCTCATTCGCGTCAGTCTTTCTTGACTTCGCCCTTGGCGGCGAGTTTGTGTTCAAGGTAGTGGATGTTCATTCCGCCCTTGATGAAGCCGGCGTCCTGCATCAGTTCCTGGTGCAGCGCGATGTTGGTCTTGATTCCCTCGATGCTCATCTCCGAGAGCGCGATTCGCATGCGGCGAATCGCCTGGTCGCGCGAGTCACCGTAGGCGATCACCTTGGCGACCATCGAGTCGTAGTGCTGCGGCACCGTATAGCCCTGATAGACGTGCGAATCGACGCGGATTCCAGGGCCGCCGGGCGGGTGATAACCGGTGATCTTGCCGGGAAAGGGGACGAACGTGTAAGGATCTTCGGCGTTTATCCGGCATTCGATCGCATGGCCGCGGAAAACCAGTTCGCGCTGCTTGTAGCGCAGCTTCTCGCCGGCGGCGACGCGGATCTGTTCCTGGACCAGGTCGACGCCGCTGATCATTTCACTGACCGGGTGCTCGACCTGAATTCGCGTGTTCATTTCGATGAAATAGAACTCGCCGTTCTCATAAAGAAATTCGAAGGTTCCGGCACCGCGGTAGTTGATTCGCCGGCAGGCTTCGGCACAGCGTTCGCCGATGCGCGCGATGTGGCGCGGCGGAATCCCTGGCGCCGGCGCCTCTTCGATGATCTTCTGGTGGCGGCGCTGCATCGAGCAGTCCCGTTCGCCCAGATAGACGGCGTTGCGGAAGCTGTCGGCGAGCACCTGGATCTCGACGTGGCGCGGATTCTCGAGGTACTTCTCCATATAGACTTGCGGGTTGCCGAAAAAGCTCTGCGCTTCCGAACGCGTCATGGTCACGGCGTTGATCAGCGCGGCCTCGGTATGCACCACGCGCATGCCGCGGCCGCCGCCGCCGCCAGCGGCCTTGATGATCACCGGGTAGCCGACGGTCTTGGCGATCCTGATGATCTCCTTTGGGTCTTCGGGCAGCGCGCCGTCGGATCCGGGAACGCAGGGAACGCCAGCGGCCTTCATGGCGTCCTTGGCCGACACCTTGTCGCCCATCAGGCGGATCGTCTCCGGGCGCGGACCGATGAAAACGAAGCCTGACGATTCGATGCGTTCGGCAAAATCAGCGTTCTCCGAGAGGAAGCCGTAACCGGGGTGGATCGCCTGCGCGTCGGTGACCTCGGCCGCCGAGATGATCGCCGGGACGTTGAGATACGAGAGGTTGGAAGGTGGCGGGCCAATGCAGACCGATTCGTCGGCGAGCTTGACGTATTTCGCGTCGCGGTCGGCTTCGGAGTGCACGACGACCGTCTTGATTCCCAACTCACGGCAGGCACGCTGGATGCGCAGGGCGATTTCCCCGCGATTGGCGATCAGTACTTTTCCGAACATGGCGTCGCGTACTCCTTAGCCGATGATGAACAGCGGTTCGCCGTATTCGACCGGCTGGCCGTTTTCGACCAGAATCGCTTTGACCGTTCCGGAACAGTCGGACTCGATTTCGTTAAGCAGCTTCATCGCTTCAACGATGCACAGCGTCTCGCCGGCCTTGACCGCGCTGCCGACCTCGACGAAGGGGCCGGAGTCCGGGCTCGCCGAGCGGTAGAAGGTGCCGACCATCGGCGACTTGATGACTTGTCCTTCGGGCAGCTCCGACTTTTGCTCGACGGCGGCCGCCGTTACGGCGACGGTCGGCGCGGCGGGCGCTGCTGCCTGCGGCATCACGTAGGTTTGCTGCGCGGCCGCGTGTGGCTGCTTGGCGATGCGGACCCGTTCTTCGCCCTCGGTGACTTCGAGTTCGGTAATTCCCGATTCTTCGACCAGGTCGATGAGTTTCTTGAGTTTACGCAGATCCATCAATAATCTCCTTCTTGGGTTCGTGGCCGCCGGTTTGGCGGCAGAGATGCCGCGCTGAGCGGGCTTGTCGTGAGTCGACTTTAAAGTGGCTCGCTGGCGAGCCACTTTGTGGATTGGTGGTCTGACGATGCGGCGTTTTGCACGTTCATCGCCGCAGTTTGCCGCATATCGCGGCATTTTGTCCAGTGAGCGTCTATTGACGTGGGTTCATTTGGGCGAGCAATGCGTCGAGTTCGCCTTCACCAACGCGACCCAGCCGAGCCAGTTTGACGTCGCCGGTCGCACCGAGAACGACCGTATAGGGCAGCGCCAGGCTGGTGTTGCCGAGTTGTCGCGTGAGTTCGCTGCCTTGCGAGTCGGCGATCAACAGCGGGTAGCTGACCGTCAGCTGTTGCGAGAATTTGCTGACGTTGTCCGCCGTATCGAGCGCGATGCCGACAAATTGCACGCCATTTCCCGTATATTTGTTGTGTAGTCGCGAAAACGACGGCATTTCTTCGCGGCACGGCGGGCACCAGGTCGCCCAGAAATTGACCACCAGCGTTTTCCCTTGCCACTGCGCGATCGCCTGCGGTTTTCCGTTGCTGTCGTCGAGACGGGTCGCGAAAAGGCGCGCGGTGGCGCTGTCGGACAGCGAAGCTTCGACCGGGGTGACCGCCGGGGTGAGCGCCGCACCAAGATAGACGCCGGCGACCAGCGCGATCAGCGCGGCGCTCAGACCGATCAGCAGCAGCTTGCGTCGGGTCATGGGTTCTCCGTGGGCGCGGCGGCGAGCAACTTGAGCACGGCGTCGAGGCGCGCGCGCGGACGAACCCTGCCGTCGCGCGTCTTGAAGCTCACACGTTCCTGGTTTGCCGGGTAGACGATCAGGTTGATCAGCGCGTCGTCGTCGTCGATGGTCAGCACCGCCTCGGCGCGATCGGTGCGCGGCACGCTGTGCGCGAAGTCGAGGTGCCGATTGAGCAGAAAAATCTCGACGTCCTTGGCGCTGTCGGTGAACAGCTGGATGTCGATTTCGGCGTAGCGGCCGGCGCTTCCTTCGAGCACCGAGCCGGTGAGATAGGCGTTGAAACGCTGCATGATATCCATCATTTCAGCTGCTTTTCGCCGAAGATGGTCGATTCTTTGAACTTGTTCGTCGTCCTGGAACAGTCGCTGGTAGATGCGCAACTCGTTATCGACCTCGGCGTTTTCGGGCAAGGGCGTGCCGTCGGGCAGGCCCAGCCCGTGCGCCGCCTTGCGCTTGGCCAGCGCGTAGTCGCTGATGCCGTGCTCGGCGACCAGCCGTGCGGCGGCGCTGGCGATCCTTGTGCGCAGTTGGGCGGCAGTGCGGTGATCGGTCGGTCGGGTCATGGGGGATGGTGTCCGTGGCTGGGTATCGAGTGCGTGCGCTGGCGATTCGACACCGCGTCGACGGTACAATTCATCGGCTGCGCATCAGTGGGCCGCTCAATTCTAACTTGGATCTTTAAATGCACATTCATATTCTCGGCATCTGCGGCACCTTCATGGGCGGTATCGCCCAGCTGGCTCGCGCTGCAGGGCACCGCGTCACCGGTTGCGACAGCGGCGTCTATCCGCCGATGAGCACGCAGCTCGAGGCCGCTGGGATCGAACTGGTCGAAGGCTACGGCGTCGAGCAGCTGGCGCTCGGCGCCGATTGCTACGTGGTCGGCAACGCCATCTCGCGCGGCAACCCGTTGCTCGAAGAGCTGCTCGATCGCGGCCTGCCCTATGTCTCCGGCCCGCAGTGGCTGGCCGACCACGTGCTGCACGGGCGCTGGGTGCTGGCGGTCGCCGGCACGCACGGCAAGACGACGACTTCGGCGATGCTGGCGTGGATTCTCGAGGATGCGGGACTCTCGCCCGGCTTCCTGATCGGCGGTGTGCCGATGAACTTCGGCGTTTCGGCGCGCTTGTCAGGAAAATTGAGCGATTCGCCGTTCTTCGTGATCGAAGCCGACGAATACGACACCGCTTTTTGCGACAAGCGCTCGAAGTTCATCCACTACCAGCCGCGAACCCTGGTGCTCAACAACCTTGAGTTCGATCACGCGGACATCTTCGCCGATCTGGCGGCGATCGAGACGCAATTTCACCACCTGGTGCGTACCTTGCCGCGCTCGGGGCTGGTCGTCAGCAACGCTTCCGAAGAGAGTCTGTCGCGAGTTCTGGCGCGCGGTTGCTGGACGCCGGTCGAGTCGTTCAACGCTTCGTCGGGTTGGCACGCCGACGGCGACGACGAAGTCGGTTCGTTGCGCCTGATGCGCGGCGACGAGTGCGTCGGCAGCACGCGCTGGGATCTTAACGGCGAGCACAATCGCGCCAACGCCGTCGCCGCACTGCTCGCCGCGCGTCATGTCGGCGTTCCGCTCGACCAAGGCTTGGCATCGCTGTCGCGCTTTGTGAACGTCAAGCGCCGGCTCGAACTGCGCGGAACCGTTCGCGGCGTTGCCGTCTATGACGACTTCGCGCACCACCCGACGGCGATCGCGACGACGGTTGCCGGGCTGCGCCGCAAGATCGGCGCCGACGGCCAGCGAATCCTGGCGGTACTCGAGCCGCGCTCGAACACCATGAAGCTCGGCGTCATGAAGTCGCAGTTGCCGGCCAGCCTGCTCGAGGCCGATCGCGTCTTCTGCTACGGCGCCAAGCTCGGCTGGGACGCCGCCGATGCGCTGGCGCCGCTCGGCGACAAGGCGGTCGTCGCCGACGATCTCGACCAACTGGTCGCGCAGATCGTCGCGCAGGCGCGCTCGGGCGATCAGATCCTGGTGATGAGCAACGGCGGCTTCGGCGGAATCCACGCCAAGCTGCTGGCGGCGCTGGCTGCGGCATAGCTTCGGCGGCGGCGTTTTCTAGGAGGAATGATCAAGGTCGCCGCAGCTTGCAATTGAGCGCCACGGTCACGCCGAGCAGCAGCGCGGCGCCGGCGTTGTGCGCGACGGCGAGCGGCAGCGGCAGCGCCAACAGCACGATGGCGATTCCCAGCGCGACCTGCGCCTGCAGTGCTGCGGCGAGCAGCAGTCCCCAGCGGCGCCATCCGGGGCGCTGCGACAGCGTCCAGGCCAGCGCGCCGACGATCAGCGTGACGATCAACGCGCCGGCGCGGTGCGACCAGTGGATGGCGGTCAGCGCAGCGTTCGACAGCAGCGCGCCATCGGCGTCGTAGCCGAGTTCGCGGCGCAGCGCGAAGGCATGGGTGAAGTCCATTTCCGGCAGCCAGCGGCCCAGACAGGTCGGAAAGTCGCCGCAGGCGAGCGCCGCGTAGTTGCTGCTCACCCAGCCGCCGAGTGCGATCTGGACGATCACCGCGAGCAGCGCCAGCGCTGCGTGAATCCGGAATCGTCGGCTCTCTTCGGCGGGCGCGGCGCGGACCTCGTCGCGCTGACGCAGCAGCAGCCAGACGAGCAGCGCCAGCGTCGTCATTCCACCGAGCAGGTGGGCGCTGACGACCAGCGGCTTGAGCAGCAGCGTGACCGTCCACCTGCCGAGCAGCGCCTGGGCGATCACCACCGTCAGCAGCAGCGCCGGCAGCGCCGGCGATTGACCCAGCGCGCGGCGCTGGCGCCAGGCGAGCAGCGCGATCAACGCGATCAGCACGCCGAGGCTGGCGGCGACGTAGCGGTGCGCCATTTCCTTCCACGCCTTGTGCGGCTCGATAAACTGGCCGGGGAAGACCTGCAGCGCGGCCGACTGCTCGTGCGCGGCGACCGGCACGCCGATCAGCTGGCCGTAACAGCCTGGCCAGTCGGGGCAGCCGAGGCCAGCGTCGGAGAGGCGAACGTAGGCGCCCAACACGATCAGGCAGAAGGCCAGCAGCGTCGCGGCGGCCAGCAGGCGGCGATAGAGTCGCATCAGATGAAATGGTCGGCGAGCAGCGCCGCGAAGAGCAAGGTCAGGTAGACGATCGACCAGCGGAAGGTGCGCCTGGCCAGCGCGTCGCTGTAATGGCGCCACAGCGCGACGGACCGGGCGAGAAAGACCGCGTCGAGCGCCAGCGCGGCGGCGAGGTAGCCGCTGCCGCTCATTCCCAGGGTGTATGGCAGCGCGCTGGCGCCGCTGAGCATGATCACGTAGAGCAGGCTGTGCAGGCAGGTCAGCTCAACGCCGTGGGTCACCGGCAGCATCGGCAGACCGGCCTTGGCATAGTCGTCGCGCCGGTAGCAGGCGAGCGCCCAGAAGTGCGGCGGCGTCCAGATATAGATGATCAGGAAGAGCGCCAGCGCCGGCGCGCCGACCTCGCCGGTCATCGCCGTCCACCCGAGCAGCGGCGGCATGGCGCCCGACGCGCCGCCGATCACGATGTTCATCGGCGTCGCCGGTTTGAGCAGCAGCGTGTAGACCACCGCATAGCCGAGAAATGTCGCCAGCGTCAGCCACATGGTTAGCGCGTTGACTTGCGCGTAGAGCAGCCACAGACCGCCGCCGCCGACCAGCAGCGCGAGCGCCAGCGTCTCGCCCGGAGAGACGCTGCCTTGCGCCGTCGGTCGCGAACGGGTGCGCGCCATCAGCGCATCGACCGTTCTCTCGACCAGGCAGTTGATCGCCGCCGCGGCGCCGGCGACCAAGGCAATGCCGAGCGACGCGGCGAGAAACAGCCCCGGTGACGGCAAGTCGGGGGAGGCGAGGATCATGCCGATCATCGCGGTGAACACGATCAGGCTGTTGACGCGCGGCTTGCACAGTCCGAAGAAGTCGGCCAAGCGCTGCCCCAGCGGGCGCGGCGCGGTGAGCGGGTGGGTGGCGGGCATCGGTCGGCTCCTCGAGTGGTTTAGCGCAGCCAGGAGTACTTGAGCAGGCGCTCGAGATCCTTGAGCACGCCGCGCATGTCGGTCGGATCGCCGTAGCGCAGAATGAGCCTGGCCTGCGGGTCGGCGACGTAGAGGCCCGCCGCGCGGCCGTCGAAGGCGCCGGCCTCCGACGGCTGGCCGGCGATCAGCAGATCCGGGAAGCGGCGCTGCAGCTTGGCGAGGTTTTGCGGATCGCTGCCGCTCACCACCAGCACGCGTTGCACGCGACCCTGGTTCTGGTTGAGCGCGAGTTGTACCTGGGCCAGCTGTTGCTGCGTCGCCGCGCAGGCCTCGTCGCAGGTGCGCTGGGCGGGGACGACGAGCAGCCACTTGCCGCGCAACTCGCCGCTCGGCAGCGACGAACCGTCGATCCGGCGCAGACCGGTTGCGGGCAGCGCGCGCGGCGGCTGCAGCAGTTCGCCGTGGTTGGCGTATCGGGTCGGGCGCCAGTCGAGCCAGAACAGTCCGCTGCCGACGACGAAGGGCAGCAAGAAGACGACGACCAGCCACAGCAGCGTGAGTCGAGACGAATGGCTGACCGACGCAGTGGCGGCGTTGGCCTCGGCGGGGCTGCGGGCGGAGGCGGTCATCATGGCGTCTCCGGATGCGATCACGTTGTTCGGCGCACGCTGAAGAACAACCAGAGCACCGCGGTGGTGGCGGCGAAGGCCCACCACTGCAATGCATAGCCGAGATTGGTCTGGATTCTCTGGTCGGGACGGCGCCAGTCGCGAACGAAGCCGCCGGCTTCGCTGCGCGCGTCGAGCTCGACGACGACCGGCTGGATCGGGAAGCCGACCGATCGACCGTAGCGCGCCAGATCGAGGTGTTGCCAAACGCCCTGCCATTCGCTGTTGGTCCCCTCGGCGCCGAGGCTAAAGAAGCGCGACGCGGGAAGCACCGCCGTTCCCTGTACCTCGACGATCCCGCGCGGCGTTTCGACTTGCGGCAACAGGCGGTGCTCGGCCGGCGCTTTCACCCAGCCGCGGTTGACCAGCAGGCGGGTTTCGCTGCCTTCGAGATGCAGCGGGGTGACGACGTGATAGCCGGCCTGTTGGTCATGGACACGATTGTCGATCAGGATCTGCTGCTCGGGTTCGTAGCGACCGCGCGCGATGACCTTGCGGTCACGCAGCGCCTGCGCATCGACCGGTGTGCCGGGCATGGCGATCGCCGGTTCGGCGCTGCGCGCGTCGAGCTGCTGCTGCCGCGCCGTCTTGGCCGCGGCCTTGGTCCACTGCCACTGGCCGGCGGCGATGAAGAGCGGAATCAGCAGCGCGGCGGCCAGCGTCGGCCACAGGCGCGGACGAAAGCGACGCGCCGTCGATGGCTCGCTGGCCGTCGGTGTCATGACGTGCCGGCCGAGCGGCGGCGGCTTCGAGAGGCTGGTCGTCATGCGTCGTCTCCTGGCTCGAGGTCAGCGGCGCGCCAGCGTCTTGGCCGTCGGGTCGGCGGGCGATTCGGTGCTCGAACGCGGCGGCGGGACGATGAAAAAGGCGTAAGCCAGGGTGATCGTGCGGATGTCCGGGTCGATCTGCGGCTTGACGATGAAGGTCAGCGGCAAGTCCCTTGTTTCGCCGGCGGCCAGCGTCTGTTGCGCAAAGCAGAAGCAGTCGAGTTTCTCGAAATGCTGGGCGGCGAGTCCGGGCGAGACGCTGGGAATCGCCTGGCCGACGATCGCCTGGTTCGAGCGATTGTGCACGCGGAAGCGGGCTTGGTGCAGTTCGCCCGGGTGCAGATCGAGGCGGTCGGTCAGCGGCGTCATCTCCCACGGCAGGCCGGGCATCACGGTGCCGGTGAACTCGACGGTGACGACGCGGCTGCGGTCGATGGTGCTGCTCGGCGCCTGGCGCGCGAGGCCGCCGACGCCGATGCTGGGCGCCCTGGCGGTCTTGCCGTTGAGACCGGTGGCCAGGCAGAACGCATCGTAGAGCGGCACCAGCGCGAAGCCGAAGGCGAAGAATAGCGCGACGACGAGCAGCAGCTTGACGAGCAAGCTGCGGTGGCTGCGTTCGGGCGAGGCGGGCAGCGCGCTCATCGCGTCGGCGTCTCGGCGACCGCCGCCGGCGCGGCAGCCCGCGCGATGGCCGGCCGGGCGGTCGGCGGGCGGTCCGGCGCGTCGATCAGCGCGCAGTCGACGCCGATCAGGATGGCGATCGGAACCATCGCCCATAACCATTGCACGGTTCCGGTCGGCCCCAGGAAGCGCGTTGCGGTCTCGCCAGTCGCGCGCCGGTGCGCCGCCAGCGAATGGATCATGATCGCGAAGACCGCGACGAAGAGCGCGCCGAGGACGATCAGATAGCTGTGGTGCAAGCTCACGACGCGGTCTCCCTAGAGGCAGTAGACGAAAATGAACAGCAGCAGCCAGATGACATCGACGAAGTGCCAATACCAGGCGACCGCGACGAAGGCGAAGTGGCGCGCGGGGGTGAAGTGGCCGGCCAGCGAACGCATCAGGACGACGCTCAGCATCACCGTGCCGAGCAGTACGTGGAAGCCGTGAAAGCCGGTCAGCAGGTAGAACGTCGCGCCGTAGATGCCGTCGCGGATGGTGAACGCCGCCGCGCCGTATTCATGGATCTGCAGGCCGATGAACAGCACGCCGAGCGCGATGGTGAGCGCCAGCCCGAGCTTGAGCTGAAGCGGCCTGCCGCGCTGCAGTCCGCGGTGCGCCCAGGTGAGTGTCGCGCCGGAAGAGAGCAGCACCAGCGTGTTGAACGCCGGAATTCCCCAGGCCTCGACCGGGGTGATCGCGGTCTTCATTCCCGGGCCGGCGGTCGGCCACGCTGCGGTGAATCCCGGCCACAACAGCTGCGCGTCGGCGAGCATCGACAGCGCGACGTTTCTCGCGTAGAACAGCGCGCCGAAGAAACCGGCGAAGAACATCACCTCGGAGAAGATGAACCACACCATGCCCCAACGGAACGACGCGTCGACCTGCGCGTCGTACTTGCCGCTCAGGCTTTCGCGGATCACCGCGCCGAACCAGCCGCACAGCATGACCAGCAGAATCGCCGCGCCGAGCGCCATGAGCAGCGGGCCGGCGGCCATCTGGTGCAGCACCATGACGAAGCCGGCGGCCAGCGTGAGCAAGGCAACCGAGCCGACGATCGGCCAGATCGACGGTGGCGGGACGTAGTAGACGTCGGCGTGTGCAGCATATTCGGCAGGTGCTTGCATGGCGGCTGTTCCCTATTTCACCAGCGGTGGAATGACGAACGAGTGGTACGGTGGCGGCGAGGTCTGCGTCCATTCGAGCGTGTCGGCGCCGTCCCAGGGCTGGTTGCCGGCCGGCGCGCCGCCGCGCACGCACTTGATGACGATGTACAGCCAGAGCAACTGGCTGGCGCCGAGCAGGAAGGCGCCGAGGCTGGCGATGCGGTTGAAGTCGGCGAACTGCAGCGCATAGTCGGGGATGCGCCGCGGCATTCCGGCGAGGCCGAGAAAGTGCATCGGGAAGAAGGTGATGTTGAAGGCGACCGCGGTGAGCCAGAAATGGATCTTGCCGAGTCGTTCGTCGTACAGGTGGCCGGTCCATTTGGGCAGCCAGTAGTAGACGCCGCCCATGATCGCCATCGCCGACCCCGAGAACAGCACGTAGTGGAAGTGCGCGACGACGTAGTAGGTGTCCTGCAGCTGGATGTCGACCGGAACCAAGGAGAGCACCAGCCCGGAAAAGCCGCCGATGGTGAACAGGAAGACGAAGGCCAGCGCGAACAGCATCGGCGTCTCGAAGCTGATCGATCCGCGCCACAGCGTCGCCACCCAGTTGAAGACCTTGATCCCGGTCGGGATCGCGATCAGCATCGTCGTATACATGAAGAACAGCTGGCCGCCGAGCGGCATGCCGGTGGTGAACATGTGGTGCGCCCAGACGATGAACGACAGGAAGGCGATCGAGGCTACCGCATAGACCATCGAGACGTAGCCGAACAGCGGCTTGCGCGCGAAGGTCGGGATGATCGTCGAGACGATGCCGAAGGCCGGCAGGATCATGATGTAGACCTCGGGGTGGCCGAAGAACCAGAAGAGGTGCTGGAACATCACCGGGTCGCCGCCGCCGGCGGCGTCGAAGAAATGCGTTCCGAAGTTGCGGTCGGCGAGCAGCATGGTGATCGCGCAGGCCAGCACCGGCATCACGGCGACCAGCAGGAAGGCGGTGATCAGCCAGGTCCAGACAAACATCGGCATCTTCATCAGCGTCATTCCGGGGGCGCGCATGTTGAGGATGGTGACGATGATGTTGATCGCGCCCATGATCGACGAGACGCCGAGGATATGCACCGCCAGGATAGCGATGTCGTAGGCGATGCCGCCCTGTATGAAGAGCGGCGGATACATCGTCCAGCCGCCGGCGAGCGCGCCGCCGGGGACGAAGAAGGTCGAGATGAGCAGGATTCCGGCTGCCGGCAGCAGCCAGAAGCTCCAGTTGTTGAGCCGCGGGAAGGCCATGTCCGAGGCGCCGATCATCAGCGGCACCTGCCAGTTGGCGAAGCCGACCAAGGACGGCATGATCGCGCCGAAGATCATGATCAGTCCGTGCATCGTCGTGAGCTGGTTGAACACCGCGGGCTGGAAGAGCTGCAGCCCGGGCTGGAACAGCTCGGCGCGGATCAGCATCGCCAGCGCGCCGGCGAAGAAGAACATCAACAACGAGAAGCACAGGTAGAGCGTGCCGATGTCCTTGTGGTTGGTGCTGGTCAGCCAGCGCATGACGCCGCTCGGCGCATGGCTGTGATCATCGAGGGCGATGGCGTCGCTGTTCATTTTGCACTCCCGCTTCGCTGTGCGGCGATATCGGCGGGCTGCACCAAGTCGCCGGTGGCGTTGTTCCAGCTATTGCGCTCGTAGGTGATGACCGCGGCCAGGTCGAGGTCGGAGAGCTGCGCGCCGAAGGCGGCCATCGCCGTGTTGGCCTTGCCGTTCATGACCCGATCGATGTGCGCGGATCTGTCGCCGGTGGCGATCTTCGAGCCACTGAGCGCCGGGAAGGCGCCCGGGATTCCCATTCCGGTCGGCTGGTGACAGGCGGCGCAATTGGCGCCATAGACCTTTTCGCCGAGCGCCTTGAGCTCGGCGAGCGCGTAGGTCTTGGTCGCTCCGGCGGTCGCCGCCGCGACCAGCGCCTTCTGCTGCTGCTTCCAGGCGGCGAACTCGCCATCGCCGACCACCTCGACGACCACCGGCATGAAGCCGTGACCGACGCCGCACAGTTCGGCGCACTGGCCGCGGTAGGTGCCGGTCTTGTCGACCGTGAACCAGGCTTCGCGGATGAAGCCCGGGATGGCGTCCTGCTTGACGCCGAAGGCCGGGATCCACCACGAGTGGATGACGTCGCTCGAAGTCAGCACCAGGCGGATCTTCTGGCCGGCCGGAACGACCAGCGGGCGGTCGACTTCGAGCAGATAGTGCTCGCCCTTGGACTGCCCGCCGTCGATCTGTGTTGTCGGCGTCGACGTGTTGCTGATGAAACGGATGTCTTCGCCGAGGTACTCGTATTCCCATTTCCACTGGTGTCCGGTGACCTTGATCGTCAGGTCGGACTTGCTGGTGTCCTTCATCGACGCGACCAGCCGCGTTGCCGGCCAGGCCATGGCGATCAGGATCAGTACGGGGACCAGCGTCCAGGCGATTTCGACCTTGAGGTTGTCGTGGAATTTCGCCGCAGGATGGCCGGCGGCGCGTCGATGGCGGATCAGCGCGATGGCCATCGGCACGAAGACGACGATCAGGATCGCCAGGCAGACCCAGAGAATCGTCGTGTGCAGATCGAAGATCTGCTGCGCCAGCGCCGACGCCGGCGCCGGCAGATTGACGGCGAACTCGGCGCGCGCCGACGCGGGGAGCGCTCCGGCCAGCAGCGCGATGAGGGAACGAATGGCGCAAAAGTAAGGACCAACACCGCGATCAATGTGTTTTGGCTCGATCAACTTGGCTCCTCCCGCCCTTTCGAAATTACGCTAGGGGTAACACTCAGACTCTATCCGTAATAAAAGTTCATTGGCCATCGCTTTTCTTGCTTGAGGGCTTTGTCATGCGGCGTCTTGCCATCCTGCTTCTCTGCCTTGCGCTGGCCGGCTGCGGCGCGCGCGAGCCGGCGGTGTTTCGCAGCACCGACCTCAGCGGCGCCGATTTCGGGCGCGCGCTGGTCGGCTTCAGCGACCATCACGGCACGCCGAGAACGCTGGCCGACTTCAAGGGCCAGGCGGTGATCGTCTTTTTCGGCTATACGCGCTGTCCGGACGTCTGCCCGACGACGCTCGCGCGTTTTGCCGAGGTGCTCAAGACGCTCGGCAGCGACGCGCCGCGCGTGCAGGTCCTGTTCGTTACGCTCGACCCCGAACGCGACACGGCGGCGAAGCTCGCCGCTTACGTGCCGTGGTTTGATCGCTCGTTCATCGGCCTCTATGGCGATGCCGCGGCGACGGCCGCGGCGGCGCGCGAGTTCAAGGTGTTTTTTGAGCGCCGCCCGGGCAGCGCGGCGCTCGGCTACAGCATCGACCATTCGGCGGGCGCCTACGTCTTCGATCCGGCCGGAAGGCTGCGTCTCTACGTCAAGGACGACGCGTCGGTCGACGCCGTCGCCGGCGATCTGAAAATGCTGCTGGCCGGGAAATAGCCGGCCGAGGCGTGCCCTGGCCAAGGGGCGAATTCATTCGCCCCCACTTCAAATCTGTCATAATCGTCGGCTTCGATATCCAACCACGGCTGGTGCGCCAGCGAAAAAAAGAATGTCAAAAACGGCCGACGAAATCGCCAGGGAAACCGGTTTTTCAATCACCACGGTGCGCCTGGTGATCAACGGTCAGTCGGACAAATACCGGATCAGCGCCAAGACGCAGAAGCTCATCGAAGATTTCATCGCGATTCACGGCTATTCGGTCAATCACGCGGCGCGCAGCCTCAAGCTGCGGCGTACCGACACCATCGGCTTTGTCGTTCCTGACCTGGCCAATGCCTTTTTCGCGCGCTTGATGGCATCGCTCGAAGTGCTTTGTCGCGAGCGCAATCTCTTGCTGCTGACGGTTTCGTCGCACGACGACGCGGAACTCGAAAACCGCGCCGTCGCCAATCTGCTGGCGCGCGGTGTCGACGGCCTGGTGATCGCGCCCTGTCAGCCGACGCCGCCGCTCGAGAACCGCGCGCGCACGCCGATCGTGATGTTCGACCGCGACTACGCGCAAGCGCCTTATCCGACGGTGGTCAGTGACAACGTCCAGGGCGCACAGGAAATGACGCGCCGGATGCTGCAGGAGGTGAAAACGCCGTTTCCCTTTCTGTGCGGGCACGCCGACTCGCCGAGCATCCAGGATCGCATCAGCGGTTTTAGCGCGGCGTGCGCGGCGTTTGGTCTGGGCGAGGGCGATACGCTGATCAGGCTCGACGGCGAAGACAGCACGGCAGCGGGTCGGCGGCTGATGGACGCGCTGGTCGGCGACGGCGAAGCTCAGCCGCCGGCCTTCATGTGCTCGTCGCTGCTGGTGCTCGAAGGCGCGCTGCAACAGCTCAAGGCGCGCTTCGGGCGGATCGACCCGACGATCCTGATCGGCACCTTCGACGATCACACCATGCTCGACCTCTTGCCCAACCGCGTGGTCTCGATCCGGCAGAATGAAGCCGCGCTCGCCAAGCAGATTTTCGCTCGGCTGATCGAACCGGCTGGCCAGGGAAGGCGGCAGAGCGCGCGCGACGTCGTCGCCGGCGCGCTGATCTGCCGCAATCTGTAATTAGAGCGCGGCGATCTTGGCGCGCATCGCTTCGGTGCCGCTGACCACCTTGTCGAGAATCGCGTCGAGCGCCCAGAAGCGTTCGCGAACGTCGAAGGTGATCGTGCGGCTCTTGATCGACGCGAAGGTGCCGATGCGCTGGTGGTACATCTTGGCCAGCACCGGGTAGCCGAAGGCCTCGGACAGCGCCGCCAGCACCAGGAAGGTGGCGACCTCGTCGGCGAGGGCCGGATGCTTCGTTCCCGACGTGTAGAGCCACTTGTAGAGATCGGGGTGGAAGTTGGTGAAGACGCCGTTGAAGCCGCGCGATCCGGCTTTCATCGCGTCGTAGGCGATCGCCGCGTTGGCGTTGAGGATCGCGAAAGGCGTTCCGGCGGCGAGCGCGACGCGGCGCTTGACTGTCGCCAGATCGCACGAGACGTCCTTGAGCAGCACGAAGCGGCCGCTGTCGATGCAGAACTTGAGTTCGTCGTCGGAGAGCAGGCGGCGATACGGCGCCGGGCATTCGTAGAGGCCCAGCGGCATGTCCTTGGGCAACTGGTCGAGCAGCCATTTGAGGTTGCCGCGCAGAGCCGCTGTACCGCGGTTCTTGGGGTCGAGATGGTTGGTCACCAGCACGACGCCGTCGGCGCCCGAGTTGGCGGCGACCAGCAGTTCCTCAAGCTGGCCGTGCGGATCGTCGCTGACGTGACCCGAGACGACGACCGGAACACGCCCGGCGGCCTGGCGAACGACGAACTTGGCCAGCGCTTCGCGCTCGGCGAGCGACAGGAAAGCCATCTCGCTCGACTGGCAGACGGCGAACAGCGCGTCGGAGCCCTTGGCGATATACCACTCGATCAGTCGCTCGAGGCCGGCGTAGTCGATGTCGCCGGCTTCGGTGAACGGCGTGATCATCACCGGAACGATTCCTTCAATCTTTTTTGCAACCATGGTCCTTCACCTCATCGATAAGTGGAAACAGCAGCGTCTTCGGTCTGCAAGCCCAGTTTTTCAAGGCTATCAGCTAAAACGTGGTAGCTCAAGCTTTTCTCTTCTTGCCGGCGGGCGAAAAAAAAGTAGACAGCAGACATCGGGAGAGTATAAATTGCACGCCTGCTGAGCACGTTTTAGTAAAATATCTCTCGACTCAAGGCATGACATGAACAAGGTTTTGGTGGTCGGCAGCATCAATATGGATCTGGTCGTCGAGACCGCTCACTTTCCCGCGCCGGGAGAGACGCTGCTTGGCCAGCGCTTTTCGACCTTTGCCGGCGGCAAGGGCGCCAATCAGGCGGTCGCCGCCAGGCGGCTCGGCGCGCAGGTGACGATGATCGGCTGCGTCGGCGACGACGCTTTTGGCCGGCAGTTGCTCGACCAGCTCAAGGCCGAAGGAATCGACACGCGCCATGTGCGCGTCGCCCAGCAGATAGGCACCGGCGTCGCGGCGATTACCGTGAGCCAGGCCGAAAACGCTATCATCGTCGTTCCCGGCGCCAATCATGCGCTCACTCCCGCTGACCTCTACGCTGCCGAAGCAGCGTTCGCCGCTGCCGACGTCGTGCTGTGCCAGCTCGAAATCCCGCTGGCCAGCGTCGAGGCCGCTGCGAAGCTCGCGCAGCAGCACGGCAAGGCGTTTGTTCTCAATCCGGCGCCGGCCGTCGTGCTGCCCGCCAGCCTGCTCGAGCGCGTGACGCTGCTCACCCCCAACGAACACGAACTGGCGCTGCTTTTTGCCTGCGCCGACGACGACTGGCAGCAACAGCTGCGTGCTCACCCGCAGCGCATCGTCATGACCAAAGGCGCCGACGGCGCGTGGTTCGCCGATGGCAATGGGCAACTGCAACATCAGTGCGCTTTTCGCGTGAGCGCCGTCGATACAACTGGCGCCGGCGACACCTTCAACGGCGCCTTGGCGGCGTTCTGGGGCAACGATCTGGCGAATTCGGCGCGTCTTGCCTGCGCCGCCAGCGCGCTGTCGGTGACGCGTGCCGGGGCCCAGGGCGGCATGCCGACGCGCGAGCAGTTGCTGGCCTTTATCGACGCCCAGAACAAATGAGATTTTGCAGGTCGCAGGTGCAGGGAAATGCCGGACGAAAACGCCGGGTGGGTTTAAACAGTGAGGCGCAGTCAGCCTTTATCGCAATGCAAGGAGAGGATCAATCATGAGCCGTAAGACAATTCAAAATGTGCTGCGCAGCGCCAAGACGCTGGCGCTGGTCGCCGCGCTGGGCCTGGGCTTTGCCGCCCCGCAGGCGATCGCCCAAGCGAAACAGGTGCTGCGTATTTCGACGCCGGCCGTTCCCGACGACTGGCACGCCAAGATGTGGACGGTCTTCAAGGACACGCTCGAAAAATCGGCTCCCGGCCAATTCGATATCCAGATCCACCTCAACGCCTCGCTGTTCAAGCAGGGCACCGAGCCCGCCGCGATGGCGCGCGGCAACCTCGAAATGTCGGCGATCTCGGCGCAGGACATTTCCAAGATCGTTCCCGAGTTCTCGATCTTCACCGCCGGCTACATCATCCGCGACGTCGATCACCAGCAGAAGGTCTTCGGCGGCCCGGTCGGCGAGGAAGTCTTCAAGCCGGTGATCAAGAAGCTCGAAGTCACGCCGCTGGCCACTGCCTACCTCGGCACGCGTCAGGTGATGCTGCGTGAAGACAAGGTGGTCAAGACCCCGGCCGACCTCAAGGGCGTCAAGCTGCGCATGCCGGCCTCCAAGGAATGGCTGTTCCTCGGCGAAGCGCTGGGTGCGACGCCGACGCCGCTGGCTTTCGGCGAAGTCTATCTGGCGCTCAAGACCGGCACCATCGACGGTCAGGAAAACCCGCTGCCGAGCGCTCGCGCCGCGAAATTCTATGAGGCCTCCAAGACCATCGTGCTGACCGGCCATCTGGTCGACGCGATCTTCATCTCGATCTCGAGCAAGACCTTCAACGCCATGAAGCCCGAGCTGCAGCAGAAGGTCAAGATCGCCGCCGAGGCCGCCGCGCGTTACAACAACGCCAACCGCGTCAAGGACGAAGCCGAGCTCATCGACTTCTTCAAGTCGCAGGGCCTGAAGGTGATCACGCCCGACGTCGCGGCTTTCCGCAAGACCGTGCAGGACAAGTATCTGGCCTCGGAAATGGCCAAGACCTGGCCGAAGGGTCTGCTGCAACGCATCAACGACGTGAAGTAATCGTCCTTTGACGGAAGGCGGCCGAGCGGGCGCCTTCCGCTTTTCCCGCTCGCGCCAGCCGCTGAGCAAACGGAAATCCGTTGGGGTTGTCATGTTCAAACAGTTAAGAAGAGTCGCCGACTTCATCGGCACGGCCAGTTACGGCATCCTGTTTCTGACCTTCATCTTTCAGGTGATCCTGCGCTTCGTTTTCGACAAGCCGCTGACCTGGAGCGACGAACTGATCGTCATTCTCTACGTCTTCAGCATGTTCTGGGCCGGCGCTTTCCTGCTCAAGGAAAAGGACCACGTGATGCTCGATCTGATTTACGAGCATCTGCCGCCGCAAGGCCGGCGCGCCTTCTCGGTGGCTTATTCGCTGATCATCGGCGGCTTGTTCCTTTACGCGGTCCCCGAGTCCTATAGCTACGTGAGCTTCATGATGCGCGAAGACACGCCGGTGCTGGGGGTTCCCTTCGGTCTGGTCTTTGCGCCGTTCATCCTGTTCCTGCTGTCGATCGGCATCGCCTATCTGCGCAAGCTGATCGTGCTGTTCGGGCCGAACTGGAAATACGAGGTGGGCGTCATCGCCCCTGATGCACACCACGCGGAGTCGGTAGAATGAGCAACGCACTGATCATTATGTTGGCGGTGATGGGCGGCACGATGCTGCTGCGCGCGCCGATTTCCTTCGGCATGCTGGCCGGCGGCGTCGCCTACCTGATCGTCAAGGGGCAGGACGTCGGCCTGATGGCCGAACAGGTGCTCAACGGCCTGTACAACAGCTATGTGCTGCTGGCCGTGCCGCTCTTCATCCTGGCTGCCAGCATCATGAACGCCGGCGCCATCAGCGAACGCTTGTTCGCCATGGCCATCGCGCTGGTCGGCCATTTCCGCGGCGGCTTGGCTTACGTCAACGTGATCGTCAGCGTGATCTTTTCCGGGATGAGCGGCAGCGCGATTGCCGACGCCGCCGGACCGGGCCTGGTCTCGATCCGCATGATGACCGACAAGAAGCGCTTCACGCCAGAGTTCGCCGGCGCGCTGACTGCCTGCTCGTCGACCATCGGCCCGATCATTCCGCCGTCGATTCCGCTGGTGATCTACGCGCTGGTTTCGGGTACCTCGGTCGGCGCGCTGTTCCTGGCCGGCGTGATGCCCGGCTTCATCATGGCCTTGTCGCTGATGATCGGCATCTACGTCCTCGGCCGCATCCACAACTTCCCGCGCGAGCCGCGCACGCCGTTCAAGCAGCTGCCCAAGGTGCTGATCGAAGGCTTCCTGCCGCTGACGCTGCCGATCGTTCTGCTCGGCGGCATCTACTCGGGGATCTTCACGCCGACCGAGGCCGCCGCCGTCGCCGCGATGCACGCCATCCTGCTCACGCTCTACTACCGCAGCCTGACCTGGTCGCGCATGTGGCACGTGATGCAGGAGTCGCTGCGGCAAAGCGCGTCGGTGACGCTGATCGTCGCCAGCGCCTTCATCATGAACTACGCGATCGCCGCCGAGCAGATTCCTGACCTCGTCGCGCACTGGTTCACGTTGCACCAGTTCACCAAGATCGAATACCTGCTGCTGATGAATCTGATCTTCCTGGTTCTCGGCTGCTTCCTCGATACCTCGACGATGCTGCTGGTGCTGATTCCGCTGCTGTTGCCGGCGACCCGCGCGATGGGCGTAGACCTCGTGCATTTCGGCGTCGTCGTGGTGGTCAACATGATGATCGGGCTGGTCACGCCGCCGTTCGGCATGCTGCTGTTCGTGATCAACGCGCTGACCGGTACCTCGCTCAAGGGAATGATCCGAGAGTCGGTTCCGTTCATGGTGTTGCTGCTGATCGCGCTGCTGATCATCACGTTGGTGCCGCAGACCGTGCTCTGGCTGCCGCAGTCGATGGGCTACGTCACCACGCAGTAGGCGCTGGTCAGGTTGTTGCGCGCCGTCGATTCGGGCGGCGCGCAACGGCGTTTTTCCGTCTCTTGAAGAAATCCCGGCCATGAGCCCCCCCTACACGCGTTTGACCATCGACGACATCGCCCGCCTGGCCGGAGTCTCGCGCACCACCGCGAGCATGGTGCTCAACGGTCGCGCCGAACAATACCGAATTTCCGAAGCGACCCAGCAACGCGTGCTCGAGACTTCGCGCGAGCACAACTTCCAGCCTTCGCACTCGGCGCGTGCGCTGCGTTCGGGCAGCAGCAACACGCTCGGACTGGTGATTCCGGAGCTCACCAACTACGCGCACGCGAGCCTGGCGCAGGCGATGGAGCCGATCTGCCACGACGCTGGTTATCAGTTGCTGGTCGTCACCAGCGACGACGACCCGCAGCAGGAGCAGGCCGGTATCGAGCACCTGGTCGCGCGCCAGGTCGATGGGGTGGTGATCGTTCCGAGTTCAACCGACCCTGAACAGTATCTTAAATGGCGCTCGCGGTTGCCGCTGTTTCTCGCCGATCGCCGCTTGGACGGCCTGCCTTACGTCGTCACCGACGCCGAGAGCGCGGTGACGCAGATGGTCTCCGATGCCCTGAGCGAGGGCGCTGACGAAGCCTATTACTTCGGCGGCCAGCCGAACCTGTCGCCGAGTATCGATCGCCTCAAGGGTTTTCGTGCGGCGCTGGCCAAAGCCGGAATCGACGAGCAGGCGGGTTGGGTGCGCGCGCGCGACTATCGGCGCAGCAGCGGTTATTCGCTGATGCAGCAGTGCTACCGGGATCTCGGACGTTATCCGCGCGTGTTGTTTACCGGCTCGATCACGCTGCTCGAGGGCGCGCTGGCCTTCATCAGCGAAAACCGCCATTTCGATATCGCACCGCAGCGAATCATCACCTTCGACGATCACCAACTGCTCGATTGCCTGCCGCTGCCGATCGACGCCATCGAACAGGACAGCGGCGCGCTGGCGCGCGCCAGTCTGGAAAACCTGATCGGCCTGATCAACCGCCAAGCGCCGAATTGCAGCACCCTTCCCGCCAAACTCAACTGGCGCAGCCGCAAGGCTAGCCTGGCCGGTTCCTAGAAAACGCAATTCAAACCACAACGACACGACGAGTACAACGAAGAGTGTCGGTTTTGGAGAATGTGATGCCTCACCCGCTGGGTGATTCACAAAAAACGATTTAGCTTATTGTTTCTCCGTCGTGTTCGTTGTGGTCAGCTGTTTTTTCTAGTCTAAAACCGTTCGTTGTCGCGCAGGTAGCGCCACTGGCCGACCGGCAGCTTGCCGAGCGAGACGCTGCCGATGCGGATGCGCTTGATGGTGACGACGCGCAGGCCGACGAGTTCGCACATGCGGCTGATCTGCTGCGGGCGGCTTTCGTGCAGCACAAAACGCAGCTGCTGCTCGTTCTGCCACGAGACCTGCGCGCGCTTGAGCTTGACCGCGTCGAGCTCAAGGCCATGGTTGAGAAGATCCATTCCTTCGGGCGAAAGCTCGCCCTCGACGCGAACCATGTACTCCTTTTCGAGCCGCGTCTCGTCGCCGGTGATGCGCCGCGCGACGCTGCCCTCCTGAGTGAACACCACCATCCCGGTCGACCCGGCGTCGAGTTTTCCGGCCTGCGCCAATCCGCGCAGATGCGTCGCCTTGAAGCTCGTCCGGCTCTCGTCCTCGCTCCAGCGACTCTCGGCGCGGATCAAAGACAGCAGGCTGCCGCCGGCTTCGTCATCGGCGTCCAGCGGCTTGTTGAGCAGGATCGTCACGCTCTCGCTCTGGTGGCGGCTGGCCTCTTCCTTGATCTCGATCCTGGCGTTGGGGTGCACGCGGATGCCGAGCGTGGTGACCACCACGCCGTCGACGCGAACCCAGCCGTTTTCGATCCATTCGTCGGCCTGGCGACGCGAGCACTGCGCCATCTCGCTGATGCGCTTGGCGAGCCGCGGCGGCTCGTTGAGTGGCCGGCGCGGCGCCGCGTCGGGCGCGGCCTGGCGAGGCGTGACGACGGACGGGCGCGGCTCGGGCGCAGCTTCTGGCGCGCCAACTGGCATGCTGATCGGCGCCGCTGCGTGCCGCGGCGCACTGTCCTCGTCGTAAATTCGCGGCGGCGGCAGCGCGCGCGCGCCGGTGCTGCGCGCGATGCCGCGCTTGGGATAGGCCTTCTTGGCTGGCGGCGCCGGGGGGCGCGGCGTCGGCCTGACCCGATCTTCGGCCGGTTTCGGCGCAGGTTGACGAACCGGGGCCGCCATCGGCGTCGTCTCGGGCTTCAAGCGCGGCGTCGCAACGGCGGGCTGCGCCGTGACCGGCGGACGCTTGGCGGCGGCATTCTTGCTGGTATTGGAAGTGCCGCGCAGCGGCTTGCGGCGCGGCGACCTGGCGTCGTCGGTCGTGGGTTTGGCAGGCAATTTGAGCGTAGGACGGGGCATGGCGGCAAGCTTTCAGGTTCGACAGGTCGCCAGTGTACGCCAGAGCGCGGCGTAACCGGTGCCGAATCCGTCGAGCGCTTGCTTTTCGTCGCTGCCGCAGTTGTTGACTCGCCGCCGCGTTCGGCCTGAGTATGGGGTGCCATGGCTGCCCTGCGTATGATCTTTCTGTTGCTGCTCTGCGTCTTCGGCGTCGCCCGCGCGGCGCCGATGCGCTTCGTCTATCCGCCGCCCGAGGCGGTCGGCGACGAGCGTCACCTCTATTACTGGCAGTTGCTTGACGCGGCGCTCTCGTCCAACCGCGACAAATATGGCGACTACAGCGCGACGCCATTCGCCGTGCCGATGAGCTTTCAGCGCGGCGTCGCCGAAGTCGAGTCGGGCGGCAGCCGGGTCAATATCATTTCGCGAGCGACCAACCGCGACCTCGAAAAACGCCTGCTGCCAATCCGCATCCCGCTCGACAAGGGCCTGCTCGGTGCGCGCCTGTTCCTGATCATGCCGGAAACCCAGTCGCGGCTCGACCAGGTGCGAACGCTCGCCGACCTGCGCCGCTTCACGATCGGCCAGAGTTCGAGCTGGAGCGACGTCGCGATCCTACAGTCGGCCGGTTTCAAGCTCGTCCAGGCCGACGCCTATCTGCCGCTTTTTTCGATGCTCGGCGCCAGGCGTTTCGATTTGTTTTCGCGCGGGGCGATCGAGATCGAAGCCGAGTTGGCCAGCAATCAGGACAAGGTTCCCGGTTTGATGATCGACCGGCGGCTGCTGCTGTATTACCCGATGCCGCGCTACTTCTTCGTTCCGCGTACGGCCGACGGCGAGCGCATGGCCGAGCGGATCGCCGACGGGCTGTTACGGCTGCGCCGCAGCGGCGAGTTCGAGCGTCGCTATCAGGCCTGGAAAAAACTGGTATTGAAAGACCTTGAGCTATCCGGCCGCACGCTCTTCAGGCTGCCCAATCCCGAGCTCTCGCCGGAAACGCCGCTCGCCGACAAATACTGGTGGGACGATCTGGCGGCCGAGGTTGGCGCGCCGCGCTGATCAGCGCTCGGGAAGATCGGCGAAGTGCCGCGCGATCTCGTCAAAGCGCGCGGCGATCGCCAGCATTCCCTCGATGATCTGCGGGTCGAAATGGCGTCCGCTTTCGCCGCGCATGATGGCGATCGACTCGTCGTGGGTGAACGCCGGCTTGTAGACGCGGCGCGAGATCAATGCATCGTAGACGTCGGCAATCGCCATCAGCCGGCCGGCCAGCGGGATCGCGTCGCCCGCCAGTTTTTGCGGATAGCCGCTGCCGTCCCAGCGTTCGTGGTGCGAGTGCGCGATCTGCCGTGCGTACTCGAGGTACGACGAGTTCGCCTTGCCGATCTCGGCCTGCGCCGCGACGATCGCGGCAGCGCCGAGCTCGGCGTGGCGCTGCATGATGATCCATTCTTCCGCCGTGAGCTTGCCCGGCTTGAGCAGAATGCTGTCGGGAATCGCCACCTTGCCGATGTCGTGCAGCGGCGCCGACTTGAACAGCAACTGGATATTCGGCGCGGTCAGTTCGGCGGCAAACGACGGGTGTTCGCGGAGTTGCTCGCAGAGCGCCAGCAGGTAGTGTTGGGTGCGCCGGATATGGTTGCCGGTTTCGTTGTCGCGCGCTTCGACCAGCGAACAGAATGCCGAAATCGTCGCGCTCTGCGCGGCGATCAGCTGTTCCGAGCGAGCGGCGAGTTCGTCGGACTGCTCCTGGATTTTGCGCGTGCGTTCGGCGACCAGAATTTCGAGCGTCTGGTTTTGCTTCTGCAGCGCCTGGCGCGCCTGGCTCAGCAGCAGGTGGTTGCGCACCCGCGCCAGCACCACCGGCGGCGACAACGGCTTGTGGATGAAGTCCTCGGCGCCGAGCGACAGCGCAAAGGCTTCGTCGGTATGGCTTTCCAGGCTGGTGAGGAAGACCACCGGCACGTCGCGCGTCAGCGGCGCCGCTTTGAGCCAGCGGCACAGGCTGTAGCCGTCAGGCATCGGCATCACGATGTCGAGCAGGATCAGGTCGGCCTGACCGCCGGCCGAAAAGTAGTCGATCAGTTCCTGACCGTGGCGGAAAGTCGTCAACGCGTAGTCGTTGCCCAGATAGTGTTCGAGAACCAGCAGATTGTCGGGCTGGTCATCGACGGCGATCACGCGGAATTTCACGAATGCACTCCTGATTTTTCAAGCCACTGCCGCGCTTCGTCGAGCAGCGCCGTGAGCGCCTGGCGCAGCTCGTCGGCGAGCACCAGCGCCGCGGCGTCGCGGCGGCGCACCGCCTCGTCGGTTTGCTTGGCGATGTGCATCAGGCGTCGCGCCATCAGGTTGCCGCCGGTGCTCTTCAAGCCGTGAGCGATGCGCGCGATCGATTCATGATCTTCTGCGGCGATGCAGCGCGCAAGTTCGCTCGGCGTATCGCCATAGTAGTCGAGTGCCGAGCCCAGCAGCTTGCCGATGAATTCCGGGCGGTCGGCGTAACGCTGTTCAAGATTCGCCCAGTCGATTGCCGGGCCGGCGGCCGCGAGCAGCTCGGCCGCGCTCGGCCGCCGCTCGGCGAAGACCGGCTCGACGCCCGAGCAGTGCAACCAGTGCTCGATGACCGCGTAGAGTCTGGCCGGATCGACCGGCTTGACGATGTGATCGTTCATCCCGGCGTCAGCGCAGTTCTGGCGATCGGCCGAAAACGCGTTGGCGGTCATCGCCAGGATCGGCACCGCCTGATAGCCGGGCAGCCGCCGGATCTGGCGCGTCGCCTCGAGCCCGTCCATGCGCGGCATCTGGACATCCATCAGGATCAGGTCGTATCTTCGGGCGCTGGCCATCGACAAGGCCTCGACGCCGTCAGCGGCGGTCTCGACGACAAAGCCGACGTTCTTGAGCAGATCGTGCGCCACGTCCTGGTTGACCGGGTTGTCCTCGACCAGCAGCAGCGCGGCATGGCGATAGGCGTAGAGCCGCGATTCGGCATCGCCGCGCCTTGGCAACTGTGCCGACTTGGTCGCCTGCAGCGTGCCGACCAGTCCGTCATAGAGCGTCGACGAGGTGATCGGCTTGGCCAGAAAGCCGCAAAACCCCGCCTCGGCGAGTTCGTCGGCGGTCGGCACCGTCGCCGCCGCTGAAACCAGCGTCAGCGCCGGGCGCCGCTGCAACGCCAGCTCGCCGAGCCGCCTGGCGGTGGCAAAGCCGTCGAGCCCGGGCATTCGCCAATCGATCAGCACCAGATCGAAGGGGCGCGCCGACTGGTCCGAACGCAGCACCGCGTCGAGCGCCTGCTGGCCCGTCGCGACGCCCTCGGCGTCAAGGCCCAGGGTGGCGAGGATCGCCAGCAGTGGCTCGCGCGCATCGGGCAGATCGTCGACCACCAGGACGCGGGTCGTCCGATCGAGTTCCTTGGGCAGTTGCGGCCACGAACTTTCGCTGCCGCGCTGCAGCGGCAATTGGGCCCAGAAGGTGCTGCCGTGACCGACTTCGCTCTCGCAGCCGACTTGTCCGCCCATCAGCTCGGCAAGGCGTTTGCTGATCACCAGCCCGAGCCCGGTGCCGCCATGCTTGCGCGTCGTCGTCACGTCGCCCTGTTCAAACGCTGCGAACAGACGGGCCTGCTGCTCGGGCGTCAGGCCGGTTCCGGTATCGCTGACCTCGAAACGGATCAGCAGCGAGTCGGCGTTGCTCTCGATGATCCGGCAACGCAGCAGGACCTGGCCTTGTTCGGTGAATTTGATGGCATTGCTGACGAAGTTGAGGATGATCTGCCCCAGCCGATTGCCGTCGCCATGCAGCGACGGCGGCAGGTGGTCGGTGTCGACGATCAGTTCGAGATCCTTGGCGGCAGCGCGCTCGCGCACCATGTCGGCGACGCCGAGCAGCACGCGGTCGAGCGAGAAATCGATGTTGTCCAGCGCGAGCTTTCCGGCCTCGATCTTGGACAGGTCAAGAATGTCGTTGATGATGCCGAGCAGATGCTGCGCGGCGTTGCCGATCTTGTCGAGCCGCGCCAGCGGCCGGGGATCGCTGACTTCGCGGCGCAGCAGGTGGTTGAGGCCGATGATGGCGTTCATCGGCGTGCGGATCTCATGGCTCATATTGGCCAGGAAGGTGCTCTTGGCCAGGCTGGCCTGCTCGGCGGCGAGCTTGGCCGCCGCCAGTTCGGCGGTGCGTTCGGCGATCCTCGCTTCGAGCCCGGCGTTGAGTTCGCGGATCGACTGTTCCGAGCGTCGCGCCTCGGTGACGTCGTCGTAGGCCGTGAGCAACTGACGCTGCCCGCCGGCAACGATGAAGCGGCCGGTGACTCGCACCAGCCGTTGTTCGCCGTCGGCGCGTCGCATCAGCACCTCGTGCGGACTGCCTCCGCCGGGTTCGCCAGCGCGATGGATCAAGCGTTCACGCTGCGCCGGGTCGAGCCACAAGCCGAAGTCGGTGCCCGCGTGTCCCCGGGCCACCGCCGGCGGGTAAGCAAAACTGGCGAACCAGGCCTGGTTCCAGCGCGTACTGTGGAAGCCGTCGGTCTCGGAAGTCACCGACAAAGCGACCGGCGAGAGTTCGAACAATGACGCGAAACGCGCCTCGCTGTTCACCAGCTCCTGCTCCCAGCGTTTGCGTTCGGTGACGTTTTTTCCCGTGCCGCGGTAGCCGGCGAAGCTGCCGTCGGGCAGATAAACCGGGTGTCCGGCAATACTGAGGTAGACGTTTTCGCCGTTTTCCAGCAGCAGACCGAATTCGAAGTCGCGGAAAGGCTGGTGCGCGGCCAGGCAGGCGCGATGCTCGGCCCATTCGGCGTCGCTCAGCGTCGTCTTTCCGTCCCAACGCGTCGAGCCGATCGACGCTTCGGGGTCGATGCCGACGATGCGCGCGATTCCCGGCGAAAAATAAGTGAAGCGGAAATTGGCGTCCTGCTCCCAGCGCCAGTCCGACGCCAGATCGTTGAGGTTTTCGAGCACCTCGTTGTTCTGGCGCAATTCGTCGAAGACGCCGAGCAGCCGCTGGCGCATTCCGTCCATGGCCTTGGCGACGTGCCCGAGCTCATCGCGGTAATCGAGGCTGATCGGCGTTTTCAGGTCTTCTTGCGCAATCCGCTCGGCGGCTTCGGTGAGCTTGTGTAGCGGCCCAGTCAGCCGATGGCGCAGGATGAAGACGATCAACGCCAGCGACAGGCCCAAGGCCATCGCCAGCTGCAGCAGATTGTCGCGCGACTGGCGCTGGTCGGCCTCGAGGTAGGGCGCCAGCGACATCTGCAATTCGAAGGTTCCGACCAGCTGTCCTTCGTGCTCGACCGCGCCGACGCGCTGCATCGTCTGCGCCGGGTCGGCGCGGGTCGGCTCGATATCGACGAAGACCTGACCGCTGGCGGCGTCCCTGACGATCACCGAGACAAAGCGCCGGTCATCGACGATCGAACGGACGATGGCCTCGGTATTGCTCAGTGACAGCTCCCACAGCGGCGCTCGCAAGGCGGCCGTCAATACCTGCGTGTAGCGTGCCAGGTCGCTCTCGAGCGCGGCGCGCGCACGTGTTTCGGCGGTCCAGCCTTGAATCAGATAGAGAGCGAGCGCGGGAACCAGGAAAGCGGCCGCGACCGCCAGCAGCAAGGCCGTTTGCAGGCTGCGTGCGGCGCCGTGCAGGCGCGAGTTGCGGGGCGCAGAGGTCGGAGCGTCCACGGCGCGCTACGGGTCGACGCGGGAAATTTGCGCAGGCCCGGTCCAGGGCCCGCGCGGTGGACAGCCGGCGACACTGAGTGAAAGCGGATTTGCCCGTTGGTTCGACATGCACACTCCCTCGCCGCATTCTTATCGATGCTGCCAGCCGTTCGCCGCAGCGAATCTTGCGCAGCGCTCATGATAAGCGCAAAGGCCCCGCGCGTGTTCGCCGTTTCAGCGGCGGTTGCTGCCGGCGACCATCTTGAACTCGAACAGCCGGCATTCGATGGCGCCGTTGTAAAGCGGCGTCTTCTTGCTCGGCGTCAAACGCATCAGCTTGGGCAAGCGCAGGTCGGCGGTCAGCAGGTAGCAGTTCCAGCCGGCGAAGTTGCGCTTGAGCGCGCTGCCGAGCAGCGGGTAGAAGGCCGCCAGTTCGTCGAGTTCGGAGAGCCGCTCGCCGTAAGGCGGATTGGCGATCATGATGCCTTGTGCAGCGGGTGCGGCGATTTCAAGGACGTCGCCGGTCGACAAGCTGACCGCCGGCAGCAGACCGGCGCGGTCGAGGTTGGCGAGCGCGGCGCGCACGGCGACGGGAGAGATGTCGCTGCCGTAGATCTGCGCATCGGCGGCCGGACGCTCGGCGTCCATCGCCGCGTCGAGCAGTTCCTTCCAGAGCGGCAGTTCGAAGTTCTTGAGCTGCTGGAAGCCGAAACCGCGACCGGCGCCGGGGGCGATCCCCTGCGCCATCTGCGCCGCTTCGACGAGGAAGGTGCCGCTGCCGCACATCGGGTCGAGCAAGGGCGTGCCCGGCTGCCAGCCCGAGAGGCGCAGGATTCCGGCGGCGACGTTCTCCTTGAGCGGCGCTTCGACCGTTTTCTGGCGCAAGCCGCGCTGGTAGAGCGGGGCGCCCGAGGTGTCGACGTACAGCGTGCATTCTTCGGCGGTGATGAAGGCGTGCATTCGTACGTCGGGTTCGCGTGTATCGACGCTGGGCCGTTTATTGACGTCGGCGCGGAAGCGGTCGCAGATCGCGTCCTTGATGCGCAGCGTGATGAACTCGAGGCTCCTGAGCGGGCTCTTGACCGCCGTCACATCGACGCGGATCGTCTGCTCGGCGTCGAACCACTGCGGCCACGGCGTTGCGAGCGCCAGCTGGTAGATGTCGTCTTCCTTGGCGTAGCGGCCGTGCGCGACGCGCCACAGGATGCGCGTCGCGATTCGCGAATGCAGGTTGGCCGCGTAGCACGCGGCCCACTCGCCGGCAAAATGGACGCCGCCGGGAATCTGCTTCAAATCCTTGACGCCGGCGGCGACGAGGTCCTCGGCAAGCAGCGCTTCAAGGCCGCGCGGGCAACTGGCAAAAAACTTTTCCAAGGCAAATTCCTAGAAGGGATTGATAGGTGCTGCAGCGAAGGATAGCCGATCAGGCGGTTCTTGACTGCCAGGCTTGATCGACGCCGTCGGCAACCAGCGGGTAGCGCAGTCTGGCGTGCAGTTCGTTCTTGATCCGGCGGTTGTCGAGCCGGCGCGATTCGCTCATGAACGAGAGCTGCAGCGGCGACATTTCGCGCGCTGCGTCGAGGCGCGAAATGCGCGGCGCGCGCGGCAGCTTGAAGCGGTCGGCGACCAGGTCGAAATACTCGCCCATCCTGAGCTGCGAGTCATCGGTCGCATTGTAGCAGCGGTTGGCGCGGCCATAACGCAACGCGGCGCAGGCGAGCAGCGCCAGGTCGTCGGCGTGGATATGGTTGGTGAATACGTCGTCGGCGCTGGCGAGCGCCTTGACGCCGCGTTTGAGGCGTTCGATCGGCAGGCGGTCGGCGGCGTAGATGCCGGGCGCGCGCAGGATGGCGACGCGCACGCCGTGGCGCGCGCCGAAGCGCCGCAGCTGGCCTTCGGCATCGACGCGGCGAACCGCGCGCGCGGTATTCGGTCGCAGCGGCCGCGTTTCGTCGATGCGCGCGCCTAAGCAGTCGCCATAGACGCCGCTGGTGCTGATGTAGACGAGTCGCTGTGGTAAACTTTTGCCTCGCGCCAGCGCCGCCAGCAGCCGGCGGGTTCGGGTGTCTTGCGTGCCGTGTTCGGGCGGGGGGGCAAAATGCAGCACGACGTCGGCAAGTCCGGAAATTCGCTGCAAGCTCGCTGCGTGGTCGAGGTCGGCGAGCAGCGGGCGGGCGCCATGTTCGCGCCAGAAGGCGAACTGCGTTTTGTCGCGCAGCAGCGCGAAGACCCGATAATGACCGAGCAGGCTGGGCAGGGTGCGGCGGGCCACGTCACCGCAGCCGACGATCAATAGTTTTTGCACTGCGCAATTTTACCGGATTAGCGACTTCACGCCTTCAGGGAGATGCAATGGCGTTTCAGATCACCGTGCTGCCGAGCCAGCATACGTTCGTGGCCGAGGCCGACGAAACCATCCTCAACGCCGCCTTGCGCCAGGGCGTGATGCTTCCCTACGGCTGCGGCGACGGCGCCTGCGGCGCGTGTCGTGGCAAAGTGGTGAGCGGCGAGGTCGAACATGGCTCGGTGCCCAGCCACGTGCTCTCCGCTCAGGAGCGCGCCGCCGGCGGCGCGCTGCTCTGCTGCGCCAAGGCGCAGAGCGATCTTGAGATCGAAGCGCGCGAGTTGCCGGCGCAGCGCCTGGCGGTCAAGACGCTGCCGGCGCGCGTGCACCGGCTGACGCTGGCGGCACCCGACGTGATGCTGATCGAACTCAAGCTGCCGCCCGGCGAACGGCTGCAATTTCTGCCCGGGCAATACATCGAGATTCTGCTCAAGGGCGGTGCGCGCCGCGCTTTTTCGCTGGCCAACGCGCCGGGCGACGATTCGCTTTTGCAGCTGCACGTCCGCCATCTGCCCGGCGGCTTGTTTACCGATCAGGTGTTCACCACCATGAAGGAGCGCGACATCCTGCGCCTGTCCGGGCCGCACGGCAGTTTCTATCTGCGCGAGGACTCGGCCAAGCCGATGCTGCTGATCGCCGGCGGCACCGGCCTGGCGCCGATCAAGGCGATCGTCGAGCACGCCATCGGCGAGCGCTCGGCGCGGCCGATGGCCGTCTATTGGGGCGGGCGAACGCTCGCCGATCTCTACCTGTTGCCGCTCGTGCAACAGTGGCAAGCGGCCGGAATCCGTTTCGTCGCGGTCTTGTCCGAACCGGCGGCGAGCGACCACTGGAGCGGGCGCAGCGGTTTCGTCCATGCCGCCGCGATGGCCGATTATCCCGACCTGTCGCGCCATCAGGTGTATGTTTGCGGTTCGGGGCCGATGGTCGCCGCCGCGCGGCGTGATTTTGTCGGACAATGCCACTTGCCTGAAGACGAATTTTTCGCCGACTCCTTCGAAGTGTCGCACGCCAGTACCGTTCCCGTTGCAGGTTAACCGCCATGCCCGACGTTTATATTTCCCGACAGCCGCTGGTCAATCGCCAGAGCAAGATCATCGCCACCCGGCTCACATTGCATCGCGTCGCCGGCGCGACGACCAGCGACGCCGCCGCGGCGCTCGCCGCGCTCGCCGATTTCTGGCCGCAGGGTGAAAAACTGGTTTTCATCAACAGCGGCCAGACCCCGTGCGACGCGGCGCTGCTCGACTGGCCGCTGCCGGCCAACGCGACGATCGAAGTCGATTCGGGCTCGCTCAGCGGGCCGCACGCCGCGCCGTTGATCGCCGCGCTGCAGGCGGCCCAGCCTTCGCTGTGCCTGCGTTTCGACAGCCAGACGCCGGCCGCGCTGGAGAGCGGCGTGAGCTTGCGCTTCATCGCGCTCGACGCGCGGTGCCAGACCCCTGCGCAACTCAAGAGTCTGGCGCTGGCGCTGCAGCCCCACGCCATCGTGCTGGCATTCAACGTCGATGACAGCGCCGCTTTTCAGGCGTGTCTGGCGGCCGGGGTCAATGCCGCGGCGAGCTGGTTCTTCAAGAAACCGACGCAGGCGCCGGGCAAGGCGCTCAATTCGGGGCAGGCGCAGATCATCCGCGTGCTCAACCTGGTGCGCAAGAACGGCGACATCAGGGACATCGAGGCGGCGCTCAAGCAGGACGTGGCGCTCTCGTACAAACTGCTGCGCTACATCAATTCGGTTGGTTTCGGGCTGTCGTGCGAGGTGCAGTCGTTCCGTCACGCGGTCTCAATTCTCGGCTACGACAAGCTCAACAAGTGGCTGTCCTTGCTGCTGGTCACCGCCAGCCGCGACCCGATGGCGCCGGCGCTGATGCATACCGCGTTGACCCGTGCGCGGCTGATGGAGGTGCTGGCGCAGGGACTGGTCGAAAAGGCCGAATACGACAATCTGTTCATCACCGGCGCTTTCTCGCTGCTCGACGTCCTGCTTGGCGTGAGCATGGAGCGGGTGCTCGAGTCGATGAGTCTGCCCGAGTCGATCTCCGACGCGCTGCTCGGCTACGGTGGCGTCTATGGCCCTTTTCTCGATCTGGCGCGCGCCAGCGAGAACGGCGACGCCGATCTGCTGGCCGAGCAGGTGGCGCTGCTCGGCCTGTCGGCCGGCGAGTTCAACCGCGCGCAGCTGCAGGCGCTGGCCTTTGCCGATACGATGGAGCTGTAAGCGGGTAGGCGGGCAAGCCGATAAACTGCGCCGAGCGGCGCCGGGGAGTGACGCATGAGCGAAGACCACAGCAAGTCCAAGGCGAGCGACGCGCCGGCCGCTTCGGCGCCGCCGCCGGGTAGCCGCGCCAACGACTTCGCGATCGTCGGCATCGGCGCTTCGGCCGGCGGACTCGAGGCTTTCGAGCAGTTCTTCCGCGCCTTGCCGGCCGACAGCGGCCAGGCCTACGTCGTCGTCTCGCACCTCGATCCGAGCCACGTCAGCCTGCTCAGCGAAATCCTGCAGCGCAGCACCGCGCTGCCGGTGATCGAGGCGAACGACCAGCAGGCCGTCGAAGCCGATCACGTCTATGTCATCCCGCCCAACCGCGAGATGGCGATCTTCCACGCTACGCTGCAGCTGTCGACACCGGCGACGCCGCGCGGCCAGCGCCTGCCGATCGACGATTTCCTGATTTCGCTGGCCGACGATCAGGGGCCGCGCGCGGTCGGCATCATCCTGTCCGGAACCGGCAACGACGGCACCCAGGGACTGCTTCGCATCCAGGCCAAGGGCGGTTTGACGCTGGTGCAGGAGCCGGCCAGCGCCAAATACGACGGCATGCCGACGAGCGCCATCGAGGCCGGCTGCGCCAGCCGGGTGTTGGCGGTTCCCGACATGCCGGCGGCGCTGCTTGCCGCCGAGCGCCAGCGCGTCACGCGCGGCGCTTTGCCCGCTGCAGCGCCCTTGCTGGCGCCGCCCGCGACGCTGCCGGCGAGCGGCATCAACCGGCTGCTGATGGCGCTACGCGCGGCGACCGGACACGATTTTTCGAGTTACAAGCAGAGCACGATCAGCCGCCGCATCGAGCGGCGAATGGCGCAGCACGACCTCACCGACACCGGCGTCTATTTGCGCTACCTCAAGGAAAATCCGGCCGAAATGCAGGTGCTGTTCAAGGAGCTGTTGATCAACGTCACCAGTTTCTTCCGCGACCCCGAGGCCTTCGTCGCGCTCAAGGACGAGATCCTGCCGCAGCTCCTGGCCGGCAAACCCGAGGACTACGTTTTCCGCGTCTGGGTCGCCGGCTGCGCCAGCGGCGAGGAAGCCTACTCGATCGCCATCCTGCTGCGCGAAGCGATCGACCTGTTGGCCGAGAGCCACCAATCGACCTTCTCGACCCAGATCTACGCCACCGACCTTGACGACGACGCGATCGCCACCGCGCGCGTCGGCCACTATCCGCTCAACATCGCCGCCGACGTTTCCCCCGAGCGGCTGCGCCGATTTTTTACGCGCGACGAGACGGGCTTCCGGATCAAGAAGGAGATCCGCGAAATGGTCGTCTTCGCGGTGCAGAACGTCATCAAGGATCCGCCGTTCACCAAGCTCGACCTGCTCAGTTGCCGCAATCTGATGATCTACCTCGAGCCCGACCTGCAGAACCGCCTGATCCCGACCTTCCATTACGCGCTCAAGCCGGGCGGCATGCTCTTGCTGTCGTCGTCGGAAAGCATCGGCAACCACGCCGAGTTGTTTACCGCGGTCAACCGCAAGTGGAAGATCTACCGCGCCGAGCCCTCGGCCAACGCCAGCCGCGCGCTGATCAACCGCAGCCTCGCCTGGCAGAGCGCGAGCGGCAAGATTCCCGAGGGCGTGAGCAAGGCGGTGCGTCAGACCAACTTCGCCGAGCTCGCGATGCGCGTTCTGCTCAAGGCCTACGCGCCGGCGTCGGTGGTTGCCGACCGTCACGGCAACATCCTCTACGTCTATGGCGAGACCGGCAAGTACCTGCGCCCGGCGCCCGGCCAGGCCAGCCTCAACCTCGTCGACATGGCGCGCGAGGGCTTGCCGATGGAGCTGCGCATGGCGATGCAGTGCGCCGTCAGCCAGGGCCAGGCGACGCTGGCGCGCGAACTGTCGGTCAAGACCAACGGCGATTTTCAGACCGTCAGCCTGAGCGTTCGCCCGCTCGCCGACGAGGCGCGCCAGGGATTGCTGCTGGTGAGCTTCCAGGACCTGCCGCAACGCCAGGCTCCGGCAGTTACCGGCAAGCACGCGCGCCGGCCGCGCCCGGGCAGCGCCGCCGAGATGAGCCGCATCGAGGCGCTCGAAAGCGAGCTTAACTACACGCGCGAGAAGCTGCAGATCACCAGCGAGGAGCAGCAGTCGACCAACGAGGAGCTCAAGTCGGGCAACGAGGAACTGCAGTCGATCAACGAAGAGCTGCAATCGACCAACGAGGAACTCGAGACGTCGAAGGAGGAGCTGCAGTCGCTCAACGAGGAACTGATCACCGTCAATGCCGAGCTGCAGGGCAAGATCGAGCAGCTCGCCGACATGCAGAACGATCTTAAAAACCTGCTCGACAACATCAACGTCGGCACCATCTTTCTCGACCAGCATCTGCTGATCCGCCGCTTCACGCGCGACGCGACGCAGGCCTATCGCCTGGCCGCCACCGACATCGGCCGGCCGCTCGCCGACATCAAGTCGCAACTCATCGGTGACGACCTGCTCGAGCGCGCGCGCGCCGTCCTCGACACGCTGGTGCCGTGGGAGAGCGAACTGCAATCGGCGTCGGGGACGCGCTTTCTGGCGCGAGTCCAGCCCTACCGAACGCTCGACAATTTCATCGGCGGCGTGGTGCTGACCTTCACCGACATCAGTCAGCGCGTCGAGGCGCTCGCCGCTCAGGTCGCCCGCGAGCTCGCCGAAGCGATCGTCGATAGCGTTCGCGAACCGCTGCTGGTGCTCGACAGCGGTTTGCAGGTGGTCAGCGCGAGCCGTTCCTTCTACCAGTGCTTCGCGGTTTCGCCGAGCGAGACGCTCGGCCGGGCGATCTACGACTTGGGCGACGGCCAGTGGAATATTGCGGCACTGCGCGAACTGCTCGAGAACGTCCTGCCCAGCGACCAGTCGTTCGATGGCTACGTCGTCGACAGCGAGTTTCCGGTCATCGGGCATCGCCGCTTGCTGCTCAACGCGCGTCGCGTCGTCGGCAAGCTCGGCGCGCCGCCGCTGATCCTGCTGGCCATGGAGCCGGGCTAGGGCGCAACGCCGCGCCGGGCGGCGCTTTGCCGGGTGCTTGCCGCGAACGCCAACAAGCACGCGGCTTTCCCGGAGGGGGCGCGGGGAATGCCTTTTGCTGCGCTGTTGGGGCTTGCCTAAACGGGTACGGTGATCACCTACGTTTTCTCGCGCGGATACGCTGGGTTCCGCGCCTGACGCGCGGGCATACTTTCTTTTGCGTCGCCAAAAGAAAGTAGCGAAAGAAAAGGCGACCCCGGCTCCGCGGTCGGCTGCGCCGACTTCCCTGCGCTACTCGTTCAGCCGGGCGGCTGCGCAACTCGGGCCTACGGCCCTCAAACAGTGCTCGCCGACTTCCCCCGGCTGCCCTGTGCTGCTCGGCGCTCCACAGGGGGAAAAGCGTCTGAGCGCAACCGTCAGTGCCCGAAACTGCGATCGGTTTTACTCCTGCCCTCTGCGTCGTCGAGCAGCGCAGGGCGCACCCCAAGGGCACTTCTTCGCTGCGCTCAGGGCGCAGCGGAAAAAGGGGCGAGTTCCGCAGGCCCGCCCTGAGCGATGCTCAGCATCGCGAGGAAGTACTCCTGGGGTGCCCGTTGCGACCGAGCAGCGCAGAGCACCCGGCGCAGCCGGGCGACGCAGCGGGCGCGACTTCTTCTTGGATACTTCTTCTTGGCAAGACAAGAAGAAGTACCCCGCCGTCAAGGCGGAACCCCGCGGTTCAGGACAAGAAAACGCCGGCAAGTGCCTAACCCCTTATCGAACAGGGTCAATATGGAGTATCGTTCCCGCAGTCCTCAGGAGCGTCGCCATGAGCCAGGAAAATCCATTGCCGCCGTTTCGCGCCGCCGCCGAAGCCTGGGTTGCCGGCGAGCCGCCGGCTGCCGAGCCGGCCGAGTCGCGCAGCGCCGAAGAGTTGCTCTACGAACTGCGCGTGCACCAGATCCAGCTGGAAATGCAGAACGAGGCGCTGCGCGCCTCGCAGTTCGCGCTCGAGCAGGCGCGCGACCGCTACGTCGAACTCTATGACCTGGCGCCGGTCGGCTATCTGACGCTGACGCGCAGCGGCCTGATCGCGGAAGCCAATATCGCCGCCGCGACGCTGCTCGGCGTGGCGCGCAAGCAACTGCTCGACCAGCGCTTCGAGCGCTTTGTCGCCGGCACCGATCAGGACCTTTGGCAGCAGCAGTTCGCCGCGGTGATGACGCGCGGCGGGCGCTGTGCCTTCGAACTTGCTCTCAACAACGCCGAGGTGGCGAGTTTCGCGCGCCAGGTCCAGGTGCACGGGGCGCGCGTCGATTCCGCCGCCGGCCCGACGCTGCGCCTGACGCTGACCGACGTCAGCGGGCGCTACGCCAGCGAGGATCTGTTGCGCAAGCTTTCGCTGGCCGTCGAGCAGAGTCCGGAGAGCATCGTCATCACCAACCTCGCGGGCGAGATCGAATACGTCAACGAAGCCTTCGTTCGCATCGCCGGCTACTCGCGCGAGAAGCTGATCGGACGCAATATGAGCATCCTGCAGTCGGGCAAGACGCCGCGCGAAACCTACGTCGAGCTGTGGGACGCGCTGATCCACGGGCGTCACTGGAAGGGCGATTTCATCAACCGGCGCGAGGACGGCAGCGAATACGTCGAGTCGGCGATCATCACGCCGCTGCGCCAACCGGACGGACGCATCAGCCACTACGTGGCGGTCAAGGAAGACCTCACCGGCAAGAAGCGGCGCGGCCGCAAACTCGATTCCGACATTGCGCGAAGGCGCGGCTGGTAGCGCGTTTCGGCTGGCGCCAAACGCGTCGAAGAATGCTGTTGGCAAGTGCAAAAATCCTTTTATCATGCGTGAAATTGCGCTATTGTGGCGCGGCATGGGGCTGCCAGAGGCGGTCGACGCTACGCCGAGGTCGACACGGCGGACCCCGGCGTCGCTGTGCGCGGTTCGGCACGGCGTTTGGAGAATCGCCATGAGCCATGATACGCAGCTTTCGCCACGCCAGAAATTGAGGACCGACGCCGAGGCGGCGCTGCTCGGCGAATCGCCGCCCGAAGCGTCGAGCGACTTGCCGTCAGCCGATCATCTGCTGCACGAACTGCGCGTGCATCAGATCGAACTCGAGATGCAGAACGAAGCGCTGCGCCAGGCGCAGGTGGCGCTCGAGCAATCGCGCGACCGCTATCTCGACCTCTACGAATTGGCGCCGGTCGGCTACCTGACGATCAACCGCAGCGGCGTCGTCGTCGATGCCAACATCACCGCTGCGACGCTGCTCGGCGTTAAGCGCGGGGAACTCAAAAATCAGCGTTTCGACCGCTTCGTCGCCGCTGCCGAAGTCGACCGCTGGCAGCACAAGTTCTCTGGCGTGATGATTCGCGGCGGTCTGCAGTCGTTTGAACTCGCGCTGGGCGTCGCCGACCGCCAGGTGCAAGTCAGTTGCCTGCGCGTCGAGGGGCGCGATGCTGGTGAGGGCGGCCACACGCTGCGCATGACGCTCACCGACATCAGCGAGAAGAAGCGCCTGGACGACGAGCTGGCGCGTCATCGCCAACATCTCGAAGCGCTGGTTTTCGCGCGCACCGCCGAACTGGCCGCGGCGCGCGACGCCGCCGACGCCGCCAACCGCGCCAAGAGCTCGTTCGTCGCCAATATGAGCCACGAAATCCGCACGCCGATGAACGCCATCCTGGGCATGGCACACGTGCTGCGACGCAGCGGCGTGACCGCCGAGCAGGCCGCGAAGCTCGACAAGATCGACGCTGCGGGACGACACCTGGTCACGCTGATCAACGACATCCTCGACTTGGCCAAGATCGACGCCGGCAAGATCGTCCTCGAACAACGCGATTTTCGCCTCGCCGACCTGCTGGCGTCGATCGACGTGCTGGTCGGCAACAGCATCCGCGCCAAGGGGCTGGCGCTGCGCGTCGACCTTGCCGGTCTGCCGCCGGTGCTGCACGGTGATTCGATGCGGCTCGCCCAGGCGCTGGTCAACTACCTCTCCAACGCGTGCAAGTTTACCGAGCGCGGCAGCATCGTACTCAAGGGGCGAGTCGTCGAAGACAACGTGGACAGTTACGCGCTGCGCTTTACCGTCAGCGACACCGGCATCGGCCTGTCGGCCGAGCAGCAACAGCATTTGTTCCAGGTTTTCGCGCAGGCCGACAGTTCGACCACGCGCACCTACGGCGGCACCGGCCTGGGCCTCGCGCTGACCCGGCGCATCGCCCTGTTGATGGGCGGCGAGGTCGGTGTCGATAGCGCGCCGGGGCAGGGCAGCACCTTCTGGATGAGCGTTCGGCTGGGCAAGGAGCGAGGCGATTTTCGCGTCGCCGGCGAGACCGCCGCCGAGTCGAACGAGGCCCGATTGCGGCGCGCGCATCGCGGCGCGCGCATCCTGCTCGCCGAGGACGATGCTTCATCTCAGGAGGTGATGCGCCTGCTGCTCGATGGCACCGGCTTGCTCGTCGATTTCGCCGAAAACGGCGAGCAGGCCATTCAGTTCGCGCAGCACAACGATTACGCGCTGATCCTGATGGACGTGCAGATGCCGAAGATGAGCGGGCTGGCCGCGACGCGCGCCATTCGCGCCTTGCCGGGGCGGCAGGAGACGCCGATCGTGGCGCTCACCGCCAACGTTTTCGACGAGGACCGGCGGATGTGCCTGGCGGCGGGAATGAACGATTTTGTCGCCAAACCGGTCGAGCCCGAACCGCTGTTCTCGACGCTGCTGCAGTGGCTCAGGCGTCCTTGAGCCCTACTCGCCCAGATACGCTTCGCGCACCCTGGGATTTTCGAGCAGTTTCGCCGAGTCGTCGGTCAGCGTGATTTCGCCGCTTTCCATGACGTAGGCGCGCCGGCTGACTTCGAGCGCGAGCTTGGCGTTCTGCTCGACGAGCAGCACAGTCATCCCTTCGTCGGCGACGGTGCGGATCACCTCGAAGATTTTTTGCACCATCAACGGCGCGAGCCCCATCGACGGTTCGTCGAGCAGCAGCAGCTTGGGCCGGCTCATCAGCGCGCGGCCGATCGCCAGCATCTGCTGTTCGCCGCCCGAGAGCGTCCCGGCCAGTTGCTGCGCGCGCTCCGCAAGGCGCGGAAAAAGCGAGAAGACGTGGTGCTGGTCGGCGGCGATGGCGGCCTTGTCGTCGCGGATGTAGGCGCCCATCAGCAGGTTTTCGACGATCGACATGCGCGGGAAGACGCCGCGTCCTTCGGGAACCAGCGCGATGCCCTGGGAAATAAGTTGATGCGGCGCCAGCGCCGAAATTTCGCGGCCACCATAACGCACGCTGCCGCCGGCGGCGTTGAGCAGGCGCGAGAGCGCCTTGAGCGTGCTGGTCTTGCCGGCGCCGTTGGCGCCGATCAGCGCGACCATCTCGCCGTCATTGACGTGGAAGCTGATGCCGCGCACCGCCTGGATGCCGCCGTAGGCGACGCGTAGTCCGGTTACCTCAAGCAAGGCTGCCTCCCAGATAAGCTTCGATGACCTTGGGATCCTTCTGCACGACCGACGGCACGTCTTCGCAGATCTTCTCGCCGTAGTCGAGCACCGCGACGCGGTCGCACAATCCCATCACCAGTTTGACGTCGTGCTCGATCAGCAGCACGGTGATTCCGTCGCTGCGGATTCCCTCGATCAGCGTTCGCAGTCCCTCGGTTTCGGTGCCGTTCATTCCCGCCGCCGGTTCGTCGAGCGCCAAGAGCTTGGGGTCGGTGGCCAGCGCGCGGGCGATTTCGAGCCGCCGCTGGTCACCGTACGACAGGTGGCGCGCCAGATCGTCGGCGCGGTCGGCGATATTGACGTAGTGCAGCAGCTCTTCGGCGCGCCGCCGGATCGCCGCTTCCTCGCGTCTCGTTCGCGAATCGTGCAGCACGGCGCCGATGACGCCGGCGTGCGTGCGCACGTGGCGGCCGACCATCACATTTTCCATCGCGCTCATGTTGCCGAACAGCCTGATGTTCTGGAAGGTTCGCGCGATGCCGCATTTGGCCGCCAGATGCGGCGCGCTGGCCTTGAGCTTGTCGCCGGCGAAAATGAGTTCGCCGCCGTCGGGATGGTAGAGGCCGGTGAGTACGTTGAAGAAGGTCGTCTTGCCGGCGCCGTTGGGGCCGATCAGTCCGTAGATCTCGCCTTTCCGGATCGACAGAGACACGTCGGTGAGCGCCTTGACGCCGCCGAAATGCTTGGCGATGTTTCGCGCTTCGAGCAGATTGGCGCCCATCATTCGCCCTCCTTGAGGACGTCGCTTGACTCGCCGCGGAATTCGCGCCTTCGCGTCGTCGATGGCCAGATTCCGGCGGGACGATAGAGCATGACGACGATCAGCGCGAGTCCGAAGAGCAGCATGCGCAGCGCCTCGGGGTCGAGCAGGATCTTGCCGAAGATCGCCGTCTGCACCGGACCGGCGCCGTGGCGGAAGATCTCGGGCAGGATGGTGAGCAGCACGCCGCCGAGGATCACCCCGGGGATGTTGCCCATGCCGCCGAGCACCACCATGCAGAGAACCATCACCGATTCCATCAGGTTGAACGACTCGGGGCTGACGAAGCCCTGGAATCCCGCGAACAGACCGCCGGCGACGCCGCCGAAGGAAGCACCCATGGTAAAGGCCAGCAGCTTGATGTTGCGCGTGTTGATTCCGCACGCCTTGGCGGCGACCTCGTCCTCGCGGATGGCGACCCAGGCGCGGCCGATTCGCGAGTTCTCGAGGCGGATGGTGACGAAGACGATGAATAGCGCCAGCGCCAGGAACAGATAGTAGTAGGCGTGCAGCGACGGCACGGTGAAGCCGAGCACCGAGAGCGGCTTGGCCAGCGTGATTCCGCCCATCTGGATCGGGTCGATCCCCGAGATTCCCTGCGGCCCGTTGGTGATGTTGACCGGCGAGTTCAAGTTGTTCATGAAGATGCGGACGATCTCGCCGAAGCCGAGCGTGACGATCGCCAGGTAGTCGCCGCGCAGGCGCAGCGTCGGCGCGCCGAGCAGCGCGCCAAAGAGGCCGGCGAGCGCGGCGCCGGCCGGAATGATCAGCCAGATCGGCAGATGCAGTCCGAAGTGCGGGCTGGCGAGCAGCGCGTAGAGGTAGGCGCCGACCGCATAAAAAGCGATATAGCCCATGTCGAGCAGGCCGGCGAAGCCGACGACGATGTTGAGTCCGAGCGCCAGCATGATGTAGAGCATCGCAAAATCGATGATGCGCAGCCACGAGTTGCCCAGCGTGCTGCCGACCATGAACGGGAAGGCGGCGAGCGCAAGCCCCATGAGCGCGGTGGCGATGATCGCCGCGCGCTTGTCGTGACGCAGTGATTCGAGGGTCAGCGTCATCATGCGCGCTCCGAGACTTTTTCGCCGATCAGCCCCGACGGACGGAAGACGAGAACACCGATCAGCACAAAGAAGGCGAAGATATCCTGGTAGTTGCTGCCCAGGAAGCCGCCGGTGAAATCGCCGATGTAGCCGGCGCCGAGCGATTCGATCAGGCCGAGCAGGATGCCGCCGAGCACCGCGCCGGCGATGTTGCCGATGCCGCCGAGCACCGCCGCGGTGAAGGCCTTGAGGCCGAGCATGAAGCCCATGTAGTAGTGCGCGATCGAGTAGTTGGCGCTGACCATCAGTCCGGCGACCGCGGCCAGCGCCGAGCCGATGACGAAGGTCAGCGAAATGATCTGGTTGATGTTGACGCCCATCAGCTGCGCGATCGGCGGATTTTCGGACGTTGCGCGCATGGCGCGGCCGAGCCGCGTATGGTCGATCAGCGCGATCAGCGCGGCCATCAGCAACGCGGCAATCAGCACGATGGCGACCTGCACGCTGGTAATCGTCGCGCCCAGGATCTCGTGTTCGGAGACCGGCAGAATCGGCGGAAAAGCGTGATAGTTGCGGCCCCAGACCAGCATCGCGAGGTTCTGCAGCACGATCGAAACGCCGATCGCGGTGATCAGCGGCGCCAGCTTGGGCGCGCGGCGCAGCGGCCGATAGGCGATGCGTTCGATGGCGTAGCCGACCGCCATGCAGACCGCTGAAGCAGCGATCAAGGCGACCAGAATCACGATATAGACGGGCAGGCCGCTGCCGGCGAGCAGCTTGATGACGGTCAGCGCGACCATCGCGCCGATCATCACCACCTCGCCGTGCGCGAAGTTGATCAGCCCCATGATGCCGTAAACCATCGTGTAGCCGAGCGCGACGAGCGCGTAGATGCTGCCGAGCACCAGGCCGTTGATGATCTGCTGGATGAATATATCCATCGGTGTCGATTGCCTGAATTTGTTCTGAATAACTCAGTTGACCACAACGAGCACAACGATCACGAAGAAAAAACAATCGTTTGCAGCGTATTGATCGATCACCCACAAGGAGAGTTACAAAAACCTCTGAGCCAAGGATCTTCGGTCTGCTCGTTGTGTCCGTTGTACCCCAAGGGTATTTCCTGTGGGGCATGTCGTTGTGGTTCGAACTGTGCTTTCGAGAATTATGCCAATTGGTTTTTTCGAAAAACAAACAGCACCCGCGGGTGCCGTTTGTCCTGTGCGCGACGCGCTTACTTCTTCGCTTCAGCAGCCGGTGCTTCGGCCGGTGCCGCAGCGGCTTCGGCCGGCGCGCCGCCGATCGTCTCGCGGTACTCCCACTTGCCGTCCTTGACCTGATAGAGGCTGATTGAACCGCCCTTGAGGTCGCCCTTGTCGTCGAACTGCACCTTGGCCGTCACGCCCTGATAATCGGTCTTGCCGATTTCGGGCAGGAACTTGGCCGATTCGACCGAGTTGGCGCGCTTCATGGCGTCGACCATCACCATCACGGCGTCATAGACGTAAGGCGCGTAGAGCTGGATCTGGCCGTACTTGGCGGTGAACGCGTCGCCGAAGGCCTTGCCGCCGGGCATCTGGTCGAGCGGAACACCCGGCAGCGAGCAGTACTGGCCTTCGCTGGCGGCGCCGGCGAGCTTGATGAATTCCGGTGTGCAGCCGCCGTCGCCGGTCAGGAACTTGGCTTTGAGGCCCAGCGATTTCATCTGCTTGGCCATCGGGCCGCCCTGCGCGTCCATGCCGCCGTAGACGATGACGTCGACTTTCTTCGATTTGATCTTGGTCAGGATCGCGGCGAAGTCGGTCGCCTTGTCGTTGGTGAACTCGCGTGCGACGACCTTGGCGCCAGCGGCGACCACCCCTTTTTCAACCTCGTCGGCCAGACCCTGGCCGTAGGCCGTGCGGTCGTCGATGATCGCTACCGTCTTGCCGGCCATCTGCTTGGCGGCGTACTCGCCGAGCACCTTGCCTTGCTGAACGTCGTTGGCCATGACGCGGAAGGTGGTGGCGAAGCCCTGTTGGGTGTACTTCGGGTTGGTCGCCGACGGCGAGATCTGCGGAATGCCCGCGTCGGAATAGATTTTTGACGCGGGAATCGTCGTTCCCGAGTTGAGGTGGCCGATGACGCCATTGACCTTGGCGTCGACCAGCTTCTGCGCGACGATGGTGCCCTGCTTCGGGTCGGCCTGGTCGTCTTCGGCAACGAGTTCGAACTTGATCTTGGCGCCGCCGATTTCGATCGCCTTGGTGTTGAGTTCATCGACCGCCATGCGCGCGGCATTCTCGTTGTCCTTGCCGAGGTGCGCCTGCGGACCGGTGAGCGGCGCGACGTGGCCGAGCTTGACGGTGACTTCGGGCGTCGGCGCCGGCGCGGCGGGGGCGGGAGCTGCAGCGGCCGGGGCGGGCGCCGCCTTGGGCTCTTCTTTCTGACCACAGCCGATCATGGCGATGGCGGCGGCGAGTGCAAGCGTGATGCTGGGAATTCGCGAATACGACATGTTCAATTACCTCCGGATGCGGTGAGAATCAAAAGAGCCCGGCTTGGCCGGAAATCAGGCGGGCTGGCCGCCGCAGATCGCCGGAAAATCGGGCTTGAATGGATAACGAAAGGTATGTAAGCACTAAGCGTGCCCGAGTCCGCCGAAGCGCAGGCGCGCCGGGATCTCCCGGGAAGCACGCTTTTCCCCAGTCATCCCGAACGATTCGACAAGACCGGAACAGCGCTTGTTCCTGGCATGCCAACGATTTGGCACACGTTTGGTGCGTCGTTGTCGACGAGGCGCACCGGTTTGGTGATGGGGTCGGGGCCGTCAAAGCAAAAAAAAAGACCGGTAATCCGGTCTTTCTGGGGGGTGAAGTCAGCTCTTACTTGAGGCTCAGAATCCACTTGACCAGCTTGGTCGCCTCTTCGGGTTTGACCGTCGTGTTCGGCGGCATCGGAACTTCACCCCAGGAACCCTTGCCACCCTTGAGGACCTTTTCGACGAGCTTGGCTTCGGCATCCTTCTGGCCGGCGTATTTCTTGGCGACATCCTTGTACGCCGGACCGACGATCTTTTTGTCGACGGTATGGCAGGCCAGGCAGTTCTTGGCCTTGGCCAGCGCCTCGTCGGCCTGCGCCGCGCCGGCCGACAACAGTCCAGCGGCGACCAGCAGGGTTAGGGGTAGGGTCTTCATTCTGTGTCTCCGTTGATGAAAGAGTATTGCCCGCCGGGCGATCATATTCCAATTTGCTGATCAACCTCAAGCTTGGCGTGTCGCCCGCCAGCGCCGCAGGTCGCGCCGCCGAGGCGGCGACCCGCGTGGCGGTCAATAGTGCCCGGAACTCGCGAGCAGTACCCCGGCACCGACGAAGATGCCGCCGAACAGACGATTCTGCGCGCGCCAGGCGCGTGGCGCATGCAGCCAGCGAGCCAGGCGCGTGGCGAGCAGCGCGTAGCACGACATCACCAGCGTATCGACGCTGCACATGGTCAGGCCGATGATCAAAAATTGCAGCGCCTGCGGGCGCGCCGGATCGACGAACTGCGGCGTCAGCGCGGCGATGAAGACGATCGCCTTGGGGTTGGTGAGGTTGACCAGCAAGCCCTCGATGAACAGACCACGCTGCGTCAGCCGCGGCGCGTCATCGTCGATCGCCGCTGGTCTGGCGCGCCATTTCTGGACGCCGAGCCAGATCAGGTAGGCGGCGCCGCAGAGCTTGACGACGTCGAAGGCCAGCGCCGACGTTTCGAGCAGCGCGCCGAGGCCGGCGGCGACGACGGTGATCTGGATGAGCAGCGCGCATTGCAGGCCGAGGATCAGGCGCAGCGCCGCCCAGTAGCCGTAGCGCAGCCCGGCGCTCATCGACGCGGCGGCGCCCGGGCCGGGAGAGACGGCGATCAGGATCGCCGCGGCGAGAAAGCCGAGCCAGAGCGAAAGTGACATCAGCGTGCCATCAGCGCCGCTTGAGCTGGGAGAGGTCGCGCACCGCGCCGGTGGCCGCCGAGGTCGCCATCAGACCGTAGGCCTGCAGCGCCTTGGAGACGACGCGCGGACGCGGCGCTGCCGGTTGCCAGCCGGCATCGCCCTTGGCCTCCATCGCCGCGCGGCGCGCCTTGAGCACCTCGCTGCTGACGGCCAGGTGAATCTTGCGCTTGGGAATATCGATTTCGATGATGTCACCTTCCTCGATCAGCCCGATGGCGCCGCCCTCGGCGGCTTCAGGCGAAACGTGGCCGATCGACAGCCCCGAAGTGCCACCCGAGAAGCGCCCGTCGGTGAGCAGCGCGCAGGCCTTGCCCATTCCCTTGGATTTGAGGTACGAGGTCGGGTAGAGCATCTCCTGCATGCCGGGTCCGCCTTTGGGGCCTTCGTAGCGGATCACGACGACGTCACCGGCGACGATCTCATCGGCGAGAATCGCTGTGACCGAGTCGTCCTGGCTTTCGAAGATTCGCGCTCTTCCGGAGAATTTCCAGATGCTTTCATCGACGCCTGCCGTTTTGACGATGCAGCCGTCGAGTGCGATGTTGCCGTAGAGCACCGCCAGGCCGCCTTCCTGCGAGTAGGCGTTGGCGCGGTCGCGAATGCAGCCGTGGGTGCGGTCGAGGTCGAGCTCGGGAAAACGCTTGTCCTGCGAGAACGCGGTCTGCGTCCGAACGCCGCCGGGCGCCGCCTTGAAGAAAGTCGAGACCTTGAGGTCGTGGGCGCGCATGCTGTCCCAGGTCGACAGCGCATCGTCGAGCGTCTTGGCATGGACCGTCGGCACGTTGCTGTGCAGCAGGCCGGCGCGATCGAGTTCGCCGAGAATGCCGAAAATTCCGCCGGCGCGATGCACGTCCTCGACGTGGTACTTGTCGGTTGCCGGAGCGACCTTGCACAGGCAGGGGACCTTGCGCGACAGGCGGTCGATGTCGGCCATGGTGAAATTGACGCCGGCTTCCTGCGCTGCGGCCAGGAGGTGCAGCACGGTATTGGTCGATCCGCCCATCGCCACGTCGAGCGTCATGGCGTTTTCGAAGGCTTCGAACGAGCCGATTGCGCGCGGCAGAACCGAACCGTCATTTTGCTCGTAATAGCGTTTGCACAGCTCGACGATCTGCCGGCCGGCCTTGAGGAAAAGCCCCTTGCGGTCGGCGTGCGTGGCGACCAGCGTACCATTGCCGGGCAACGAGAAGCCCAGCGCTTCGGTCAGGCAGTTCATCGAATTGGCGGTGAACATTCCCGAGCACGAGCCGCAGGTCGGACACGCCGAGCGCTCGATTTCGTCGAGTTCGGCGTCGGAGACGCTGCTGTCGGCGGCCTTGACCATCGCATCGACGAGGTCCAAGTGGATGATCTGACCGCTCGGCGCCTTGTACTTGCCGGCTTCCATCGGTCCGCCCGAGACGAAGATGGTCGGGATGTTGACGCGCATCGCCGCCATCAGCATTCCCGGCGTGATCTTGTCGCAGTTCGAGATACAGATCATGGCGTCGGCGCAGTGCGCGTTGACCATATATTCGACCGAGTCGGCGATCAGGTCGCGCGACGGCAGCGAATAGAGCATGCCGTCGTGGCCCATGGCGATGCCGTCGTCGACGGCGATGGTGTTGAATTCCTTGGCGATGCCGCCGGCCCGCTCGATCTCGGCGGCGACCAACTGGCCCATGTCCTTGAGGTGCACGTGGCCGGGAACGAACTGGGTGAAGGAGTTGACGACCGCAATGATCGGTTTGCCGAAATCGCCGTCCTTCATTCCGGTCGCGCGCCAAAGCGCGCGGGCGCCGGCCATGTTGCGGCCGTGGGTCGACGTACGGGAGCGATATTCAGGCATGTGCATCTCCAAAATAGGGGCGGCCAAGCTTGGCGCGATAGAATGTCGATTCTAGCCCAAACCCACCGAGGTGTTTAGCCCGTGTTAATCCACCCGCAGTTCGATCCGATCGCCATTTCGCTCGGGCCCCTGGCGATCCGCTGGTACGGCCTGATGTATCTGGCGGCCTTTTTGCAGTTCTGGTGGCTCGGCAAGCGGCGCATCGAAACGCAGCCGCAACTTGCGCGAAGTGGCTGGACCGTCGCGCAACTCGACGACCTGCTGTTTTACGGGGTGCTCGGCGTGATCGTCGGCGGACGTTTGGGGCAGGTGTTGTTCTACGAGCCGGGCTATTATTTTTCGCATCCGCTCGACATCGTCGCGGTGTGGAAGGGCGGCATGTCGTTCCACGGCGGCTTCCTCGGCGTGCTGGTGGCGATGGCGCTGTATGCGCGCAAGAACGGGCGCGTCTGGCTCGAGATCACCGACTTCATCGCGCCGCTGGTGCCGCTGGGACTCGCTGCCGGCCGCATCGGCAATTTCATCAACGGCGAACTGTGGGGGCGCGTCTGCGACCCGGCGCTGCCTTGGGCGATGGTCTTTCCGCAGGTCGACAATCTGCCACGCCACCCGTCGCAGCTTTATCAGGCGGGCCTCGAGGGCTTGCTGTTGTTCGTCGTGCTGTGGTTCTTTGCGCGTGGCGCGCGGCCGCGCGGCGCCGTTTCGGGCGTTTTCCTGATCGGCTACGGCAGTCTGCGCTTCGTCGCCGAGTATTTCCGCACGCCCGACGCGGGAATCTTCGGCCTCTCCGAGGTGATCAGCATGGGGCAGTGGCTGTCGCTGCCGATGATCGTGATCGGCGTCGCGATGCTCGTCTGGTCGTCGCGCCGATGACGCCGGGCGACCGCCTGCGCAACGCGGCAAGCGCATGATTCGAGCGCGGATCGACCCCCAAGACTGTTTTTTTGCAGGATAATTCTTCTTTTTTGCATCATCATCTAAAGGAAACGCAATGAACCTGTCGCACATCGAACACATCGGAATCGCCGTCAAGAGCCTCGAAGAGGCGATCCCGTTCTGGGAAAAGCAGCTCGGCCTGAAGTGCTATGCCATTGAAGAAGTCAAGGAACAGAAGGTGCGTACCGCTTTCTTCAAGATCGGTCAATCCAAAATCGAACTGCTCGAATCGACCGACCCGGAAGGTCCGATCGGCAAGTTCATCGAGAAGAAGGGCGAGGGCGTCCATCACGTCGCGGTCGCCGTCGAGGGGCTGCAAGCCAACCTCACCGAACTCGAAGGCAAGGGCGCGCAGCTGATCGACAAGACGCCGCGCAAGGGCGCCGAAGGCCTCAACATTGCCTTCGTGCATCCGAAGGCGACGCGCGGCGTGTTGCTCGAGCTGTGCGAGAACCCCAACAAGTAAGCGACCGGCGGTCCGTGAACGGGCCGCAACCGAGCGCAGCCTCCTCTTGCCGAGGCTGCGCGCAGAAGCGCGGGCGTCGATGAACTGGTCTTTCTTGCCGCCAACGCACGCCGAGAACAAGGCGGCGTTCTTCGATTCCGACAGCGCCGCGCGCTGGCTTGCCGGGCAGCCGCAAGCCAACGCGGTGGCCATGCTGGCCGGTCTGCTGGCGCAGATCGATGCCTTCAATACCTGCCGCGTGGCGCCGCGCGAACGCTTCGCCAGCCTCGAGGTGCTGCGCAAGTCGGTGTTTGCGGTCTGCGGCGAAAGCCTGCGCCGCTTCGAACACAAGGCCTTGCCGCTGCTGCCTGGCGAACAGCTGGCCTTCGATCAGACGCGAAGGCTATGGCGCGCCTGTGCGCTGGCCTATCTGCACTGCCTCTGCGCTGCGCTTGCCAACGATCCGGCGATTGTCGATCAGAGTGCGCTGGTCGCGCATCGTGCGCTCTCGTGCCTGCGCCAGGAACAGATGAGTTGTTACCTCGCCGGCGGCGAGCTCGACGACGATTTCTGGACCGTCGCGCACGCGCTATGGGCGGCCGCCGAAGCGCTGGGAATCACGCGTTCGCCGCTGGCCGATCCCTTGCTCAGGGAAACGCTCGAATCGACGGTCAGCGGCCAATATGCCATGGCCTTGCTGCTGCATCTGGCGCGTCCGTCTTCGCTTTCGCGCGCACAATTGGCGGCCACCAGCCGCTGGTTCTCGCGCTGGCGCGAACAGGCCAAGGTGCAGCGCACGCCTGATGCCGGGCCCGAGTCGTGTGCGCTCGCGCTCGATCTGTCGTCGGCGGCGCCGTTTCATGATCAGCGAACTGCGGCCGGCGTCGCGCGCTGGTTGTCGCTCGGCAAGGTGCTGCGCAAGATGCGCGAACGGCGGCGTCTGCTGGCCGCCGGCGAGTCGCCGGAAAGCCTCAAGCTCGGCGGCGGCTTGTCGTCGGCCGAGTGCACCGCCTTGCTCGTTGCGCTGGACGATCGGCTGAGCGATCCGCAGGTCGCCAAGATACCCGATCAAGGCGAATCGATCGTGCTCGCCGCGGGGCTCGAGAATGCCTACCGGCTGCTCGGCGGGATTGCGCTCAAGGAAGAGGCGTCGTCGTTCACCAGTCAGCTCATCGTCGACCAGCTGGCGGTGTTCGGCCACGTCGTACGCGAGCTTGCGGCCAGCGGCGATAGCGCCGCCGAACTGTGGCGGCTGGTGCGCCGCGACGATGACCAGGTGCAATTGACGCGCAACGCCGCCGACGGCGCGCGTCTGCTACTCAGGAGCCTGCTCGTCATTCGTCTGCCGGCCGATGGGCGGCAGGTCCTGGCGACGGTCAACAGCCTCTGTTCGCGTCGCGACGGCCGTCTGTGCGTCAGCGCCAGCCTGCTCGCCGGGACGCCGACGGCGCTCTTGGCCGAAGTGCGCGAGAAACCGGCCGGGATGGTTACGCGCCATCCGGCCGTGCTGCTGAGCAATGCGGCCGATGCGACGCGACAGATATTCTTGCCGGCGGGTTTGCCGGGCCGAGCGTTGGCGATCCGCTTTTTCGATTCGACCGGGCAGCCATTGCCCGGCCTGGTGCTGGCCGATTGCGCTGCGCATGGCGGCGATAGCGAACGCTGGAGCGTCGCCCGCTAGACGATTGGCGAGGCGACTGGCGCGCGCGGATCAGAGTAAAATCGGCGCATGAAAATGTTGCTGGTACTGACCACCCTGCCTGATTTGGCGAGCGCGCAAGCGCTGGCTAGCTTGCTCGTCGACGAGCGGCTGGCGGCCTGCGTCAACATCCTGGCGCCGTGCCAGTCGATCTATCGCTGGCAGGGCGCGGTCGAGCGCACCGACGAAGTACCTGTGCTGATCAAGACCAGCGAGGCGCGCTATGCCGCGCTCGAGGCGGCGATCGTCGCGCAGCACCCGTACCAGACGCCCGAGATCATCGCGTTGCCGGTGGGGCGAGGCCTGCCTGCCTATCTCGCCTGGATCGGCGCCGAAACTCGGGTTGGCCAATGGACGATGCCGTGAGCGGCCGCTTGCTGCGCTGGCTGGCGCTGCTTCTGCTGTTGGCCGGAGGGGCGTCGGCGGCCGATCTGTTGCCGCCGGCGCAGGCCTTCAAGCCGAGCGCGATGGCGGCGGACGGCCAGACCATCGTGGTCCGCTTCGAAATCGCCAAGGGCTACTATCTTTACCGCGACAAGTTCCGTTTTTCAGCCGATCCGGCGAGCGTTGAGCTGGGGGCGGCGAGCTTGCCCAAGGGCCAGCCAAAGGTCGATGAGACCTTCGGTACGGTCGAAGTTTATTATCGTGAGGTGCTGGTTCGCCTGCCGGTCGAGCGCAACAGTTCTGGGACGCTGCCGCTGACGCTGCGCGTCAGCTCGCAGGGCTGCGCTGACGCGGGCGTCTGCTATCCGCCGCAGCAGCAGACGCTCAGGCTCGAACTGCCCGATCCGTCGACGGCGCCCGCCGTGCCGCAGACCAGCGGCAACGAATCGGGGCGCATCGCGCAACTGCTCAAGAATGCCGAACTGTGGCTGGTGGTGCTCAGTTTCTTCGGCTTCGGTCTGCTGCTCTCGCTGACGCCTTGCGTCTTTCCGATGCTGCCGATTCTTTCGGGGATCATCGTCGGCGCCGGCCGTGACGGTCACGGCGTGTCGCATGGTCGCGGCTTCGTGCTGTCGCTCTCTTACGTCATCGGCATGGCGGTGGCGTACGCGGCGGCGGGAGTCGCCGCCGGGCTGTCCGGTACGCTGCTCTCTTCGTCGCTGCAAAATTCCTGGGTGCTCGGCGGCTTTGCGCTGATTTTCGTCGTCTTGGCGCTATCGATGTTCGGTTTCTACGAACTGCAGCTGCCGACCTTTGTGCAAAGCCGCGTCTCGGACGAGGCGGCGCAGATCAAGGGCGGTTCGCTGCCCGGCGTCGCGCTGATGGGCGCGCTCTCGGCGATCATCGTCGGCCCCTGCGTCGCCGCGCCGCTGGCCGGTGCCTTGCTCTACATCGGGCAGAGCGGCGACGCGCTGCAGGGCGGTCTGGCGCTGTTCTTCATGGCGCTGGGCATGGGCGTTCCATTGCTCGTCGTCGGCGTCTCGGCGGGGACGCTGTTGCCCAAATCCGGCGCGTGGATGGTCGCCGTCAAGAAAGCCTTCGGCGTGATCCTGCTGGCCAGCGCGTTGATGCTCGTCGCGCCGCTGGTCCCGGCCGCCGTGCTGCTGGCGGGGTGGGCACTGCTCTTGATCGTTCCGGCGATCTACCTCAAGGCCATCGATCCGCTGCCGCCGCATGCCGGCAACTGGGCGCATTTCTGGAAAGGCATCGGCGTGGTGATGCTGATCGCCGGCGCCGCGTTGCTGGTCGGCGCACTTTCCGGCGCCAGGGATCCCTGGCAGCCGCTCGCCGGGCTGCGTGGCGCTGCGGCCAGCGAAGCTCCGCGTCTGCCTTTCGAGCGCGTCGCCTCGCTCGCCGAGCTCGATTCGCGGATCAAGTCGTCGGGCAAACCGCTGATGCTCGATTTTTACGCCGACTGGTGCGTGTCGTGCAAGGAGATGGAGCGCGAGACCTTTGCCGACCCGCGCGTGCAGCACAAGCTCGCCGGCTTTACGCTGCTGCAGGCCGACGTCACCGCCAACTCGGCCGACGACCAGGCGCTGCTTTCGCGTTTCAAATTGTTCGGGCCGCCCGGTATCGTCTTTTTCGACGCGCAGGGGCGCCAAGTCGACACCGTTCGCATCGTCGGCTTCCAGAACGCCGAGGCTTTTCTGGCGACGCTGGCGCGTCTTGACTGAGCTGGCAATCGATCAGTTCTTGGCGCCGAGCGATCTTGCGGTGAGCGCCGCATAAGCGCTGAAGCCCACCAGGAGTCCGCCGCCAAGGATCGCCACCAGGCTCCCTCGGCTATCGCCGAGGATGAGCGCCCCGGTGCTCGCGGTCAGCAGGCAGGAGGCCCACAGCGCCGCGCGCAGCAGCCTTTTGGCGAGCGTTCTGCCCGACGGCCAGAGCAGCAGGCACGCCGTCAAAGCCAAGAGCAGGACCGCCGCGACTTTAATGTGCCCCACTGCGCTTCGGTGCCTTACTGACGCTGCAGCGCGGGTGTGTCTTCGGCTGATCGGGAGAGCATCACCAGCGTTTGCAGACCGATCACGCCGTCGCTCTGGATTCCCGCCTGGCTCTGGAAATTGGCGATCAACTGGCGCAGCGCAAGCCGCTTGCTTGTGCTGGCGCCAAGCCGTTCAAGCAGCCAGGGCGGCGGTGTTTTCATGAGCTCGCTCAGCGCTTTTTGCGTCAGCGGTCCGTTGGCGAGCTCGGCTGACGGCGGCCGCCAGAGCAGCGTGAACTTTCCCGTCCAGTAAAAAGCCAACTGGCCAAGCGTCAGCGTCACCGCCTGGCCATCGATCAGCAGCTTCGCCTGATCGGCCTTGACCGATTCGAGCAGGGCATGGATCTCGCGCTGATCGCCGCCGCGCAGCGTCAGCACGGCGGGCAGGTTGAACTGGCTGAACTGCTGCCAGTTCTTGTTGCTTGCGCTTAAGCAGCGCAGTTGGGATCGGTTCGCCGCCAGGCAGGCGTCCTTTTCGCTTGCCGCCGAGTCAGCCGTTTCGCCGGCAACGTCCCAGAGCTTGAGCAATGAACGGTAAGCCGCCGCTTCCTTGCCGGGCGATGAGAAAAGCGGCTGTCCGGATTCGCCAGCGAGCGTCGCCACCTCAGCTTTCCGCTCGGACGCCATGCCTTGAAAGAGCGGCGCAGACGACGGCCAGATGAGCCACAGGCCGGCGACGATCGCCAGGCCGGCGGCGAGAGCGCCCCAGCGCCAGCCGGCGGGCCACGAGCGCCGAGCGGCTGGCTCGTCGGCGAATACTTCGCGTGCCGCGTGGCCAACGATACGGCGACTCACGACGCGGCTGTTTTCGACGTAGGCGCCGAGCAGCGCGCGATCGCAAAGCACGTTGATCAGCCGCGGTACGCCTTGCGTGATGCGGTGAATCGCGCGCAGCGAGGCGGCCGGAAACAGCTCGCCAGCGGCGGCGCTGCCCGCGGTCAGCAGCCGGTGCCCGATGTAGCGCTCGGTTTCCGCCGCTGACAGCGGCTCGAGGTGATAACGGGCGACGATGCGCTGCGCCAGTTGGCGCAACTCTTCGCGGCGCAGCAGCGTTCTGAGCTGCGGCTGGCCGATCAGAACGATTTGCAGCAATTTGTGTTCGGTCGTTTCGAGGTTGGTGAGCAGGCGGACTTGCTCAAGGACTTCGAGCGAAAGGTTCTGCGCCTCGTCGATGACCAGCAGCGCATTCTTGCCCGCGGCATGAATTTCGAGCAGCCGGCCGTTGATCAGATCGGTGAGTTGCTTGACGCTGGCGACGCCGTCCGGGCGGGCGATGGTGAATTCGTCGCAGATCGTCGCCAGCAGTTCTTCCGACGAAATCTTGGGGTTGAAGATAAACGCTGTCTGGTACTGCTCAGGAACGGCTTTGAGAAAGTGACGGCACAGCGTCGTCTTGCCCGTGCCGATTTCTCCGGTGAGCAGAACGAAACCGCCTTTTTGCGCGGTGCTGTATTCAAGGTGCGCCAAGGCCTCCTGGTGTTTCTCGGTCAAATAGAGAAAGTTGGGGTCGGGCGCAATCGAAAAAGGCGACGACGAGAGTCCGAAGAAATCGAGATACATGTCAGTTGACCGGCTTGTTGGCTCGGTAACCCTTGTAGCTTACCGAGATGCCGGTGGGCGTGATCTGTTCGACGAGCACCCCCGAAGGAAGGCTGTCGCCTTCGCGTACGCCGCGACCGTCGATGATGACCATTCGCTCGGCGGCCTTGCTCGAATAGATATGCGCCGAGATGGGAATGGCCAGCACCTGCTTGAGCAAGTCGGGCGGCATCTCGTTCGGCGAATTGGACTGGGCCTGCGCGCTGGGAACAGTTTCCGCAGGCGCCGTCGGCGTAGCGGCGGGCCGCGCCGGCTTGGCCGCCGGTTTTTTGGGCTGCGGCGCGGCATCGTCCGGCGCTTTTGCCGCGGGCGGGATTTCGACGTTGGGATTTTTCGGCGCGAGCTTCTTGAGGCTGGCGGTCGCCGCGACGTCGTCGAGTTGGGCCGGCGCCGGGGCGGGCTCGGCGGCGACCGGCAAGGGCGGTGGCGATCGATCTGCTTCGGTTTGCGGCGAAAGCGCGCCAATCCCGATGAAGGCGACCACCGCCAGCGCGCCGACGCCGATTCCGGCGATCAGCCACCAGGCCGACCGCCGCGTCGTCTGACCCGCGTTGGCCAAAGCAGGTGCTGCTGGCGGGGCAACGCAGACCAGGCGGGCTCGTTCTTCACTTGATTTTTTGAGTGCCTCGAGGATATAGGACATGGCAAGAAAATCGGCCAGGACGAGAATGTCGAAGAGCGCAAGAGTAACAGCGTTTGGTCAAGCCGATCGAATATCGGCAACAGAAGGTCGTTGCCGGGCGTTGCCGCGGTGGAAGAAAGCCACGTCGGGCGCCCTTGATCAGCAGCGCCAGCCGTTGCCGGCAGACGCCGCTGGCGCGCTGCTAGTGCGCGGCAACCGCCGCGGCAACGCCTGCGGTCAGCAGACCGAGCATCGTTTGCGCGTGTTCGGCCGCTTCGCGACCGAGGCTGGTCAGGTAGCCGCCGTCGGGCTGGGTGATCAAGCCCTTGGCGAACAGGCGTTGGACTGCATGAATCACCTGCAGATCAGCCGTCTTGTGCACCTTGATGCCGTGTTGGCCGCATTCCAGATCGAAACGGATCAGGGTGTTGAGTTCGTCGACCAGGTCGGGGGTATAGGGCATTTTGGTTCCTCAAAGCGCAAAGCCCCATTCTACGCGATCTTACGAACTGCACGAGAGCATCGAGCAGCCGGCCTTGTCGCGCGCCCATTCGGGGCGCCGCGCGGCGAACGCATCGCGGCCGGGCTGTTCGCTATAAGGGTGGCGCATGGTCTCGAGCAATTCGTTGATCATCGTCGCATCGCCTTGTTCGGCGCGGTCGATCGCCTGCTGCGCAAGATAATTGCGCAACACGTAGCGTGGGTTGGCAGCGTTCATTCGCGCCGCGCGTGCTTCGGCAGGTTCGTTATCGGAACGTACGCGGCCGGTCCAGCGCGCCAGCCAGGCAGAGAACGCGGCAGCGTGCTGGTCGAACAGTGCCGGCTGATAAAAGGCATGGTGCAACAGGGTGAGATCGGGCACGTCGATGTCGATCAAGGCCAGGCTGCGGAAGAACAGGCTCATGTCGACCTGCGCCGCGTGCAGCAGCGCAAGGATTTCCTCGACCAATGCCGCGTCATCGTCGCGCCACGCGGCGAAGCCGAACTTGGCGGCAAAAGCCTGGCGGAACTGCGCGTTATAGCACTCGTCGTAGCGCGCGAGACCCGTCGTCAGCGCTACCGGCTCGGCGGCGATCAGCGACAACGCGTCGGCGAGCCGTTCGAGGTTCCAGCGCGCGATCACCGGCTGGCGTGCGAAGCAGTAGCGCCGACCGGCGCCGTCGGTGGTATTCGGCGTCCAGCCCGGGTCGAAGTCGTCGACCCAGCCGTACGGGCCGTAGTCGATCGTCAGCCCGAGAATCGACATATTGTCGGTGTTCATCACGCCATGCACGAAGCCGACGCGCATCCAGTGCACCATCAGCCGCGCGGTGCGCTCGCAGATTTCGACAAACCAGCGCAGCAAGCGCTCGTCGTCTGGAACTGAGTCCAGCTCGGGGAAGTCGCGCGCGATGCAAAAATCGACGAGCTGGCGCAGCAGTGTCTGGTCGCCGCGCGCGGCGGGCAGTTCGAAATGCCCGAAGCGCATGAATGACGGCGCGATGCGGCAAACGACGGCGCCCGGCTCGTCGGCCGCATGGCCGTCGTAGAACATGTCGCGGCGTACCGCTTCGCCGGTGGACACCAGCGACAGTGCGCGCGTCGTCGGAACGCCAAGATGATGCATCGCCTCGCTGCACAGAAATTCGCGGATCGACGAGCGCAGCACGGCGCGGCCGTCGGCGCTGCGCGAATACGGCGTTGGTCCGGCGCCCTTGAGCTGCAGTTCGAAGCGCTGGCCGGCGCCGTTGACCGTCTCTCCGAGATAGATCGCGCGGCCGTCGCCGAGTTGGCGTGCCCAGTTGCCGAACTGGTGGCCACCGTAGCAAGTGGCGTAGGCGGTCATTCCCGGCAGCAGCGCATTGCCAGCGAGCGCCGCGACCCATGGCGGCGATTTCAGCTCGTCGTCGTCAAGGCCTAGCTCGCGCGCCATCTCGATCGAATAGGCGAGCAGCCGTGGTGCGGCGACCGGCGTCGGCATGACCGGCGACCAGAGCGCGCCGAGCACCTGGCGCGGGTGGTTGCGCGTGTCGTCGTCGCCGGGTAGTTCGCGCACCAGGCGGTTGTCAAAACTCAGCATCGGGATTCTCGGCAGCGGAAGGAACTACGCTAGGGCAGGCGCTGCCGCGACAAGTTCCCGGCGGCGGGCAGGACGCCGCGCCTGCTGCGGCCGACAGGCACAAAAAAACAGCGCGGAAATCTGAAAAATCAAATTTCCGCGCCGCCCAATAAAGTCCCCGCGAATGCCGTTAGGCCGGCATCCTGAACCGGGGTTCAGTTGGGTCACTTTCCTCCCGCCTCAGGCCTACCCGACTAGGGGCACGCACAACAGCAGTTTCAATGGTTCGTGACCGACGCCAATTAGCATTGGTTCAAGGAATATATGGCCTTGACAAACACCGCAGGGAACAACCGTCGGAGGCTTAGAGCAACTTGTCCTGCGGTGCGAGCACCGCGTCAAGTTCTGCCTCCATGTCGGAAATTCTACGCTTAACGGCGCCGAAGTCCAGCGCTGTTTGCGGCCCGCCAATTGACTGGGTTTCATCGGCCGGATGCGCCTGCGAGAGGTGCTCGTGAGCGATGTTGAGCGCCGCCATCACGGCGATCCGCTCGGCGATATTGCTCTTGGTCTTTTCGGCAATATCGTGCATTTTTTCATCGACATAGGCGACCGCTGCGAGCAACGCAGCGTGCTCAGCGGGTGGGCAGGCGACCCGGTACTCCTTGCCGAGCAGCGTGATGTCGAGATAGTTGGCTTCGTTGGGCATAGGCTTCTTCAGGCTGAAGCTTCGGGCAATTGCCCGGCGAGTTGTTCAAGCCGGCCGCGCGCCGACGCCATGCGTTGCGCCAGGTTGGCGCGGTCGCTCTCGGCGGTCGCCAATTGCTGCTTGAGCTGCGCATTCTCGGCGCGCAACGTGCGACAAAGCGACGCGACGTCGGCGATTTTGCTCTCGAGCGCAGTAAGTTCGTTAACCATGGGCCGGACTATAATTTCAAAAACCAAGACGAGTCAAGGGCTAAGCATTGGTTTTAAATGTGATTTGTTTCAAGAGCCCGTGCCGGAGCGGCGCCATGAGGCTTTGCGCTATAATGGCAAGCTTCGTCGCTCGCTCAGGGCGGAAAAACGTGCAAGGTGCCGTAGTGCAGGGTTTTGGAGTTCTCTGCCGCGGTTAAACGGGAAACAGGTGCGTGTCTTTGTGACGCCATGCCTGTGCTGCCCCCGCAACGGTAAGCGAGTGAGGGTCTGTCGAAAAGCCACTGGGCAATAGCCTGGGAAGGCGACAGATCAAGACTCGTGAGCCCGGATACCGGCCTTCGCATACTTCGACGGAAGTGCCGCGGGGAGGCGGACACGGCATGCATGGCTCAGCTCACCAGCGCTCACCTTCATCTCGACAGTCTTTCTCATCTCGCGTCCTTCCGATTTTTAGTTTGCCGGCTTGCGGGGACGCTTGTCGGCACCGGGAGAACCCTGTCATGAATCCACGCCGTTCCTTTACCTTGTCCACCTTGGCTCTGTTTGCCGCCTTTCCTGCGCTCGCCGCCGACCCGCAGGCTGATGCCGTGCTCGTGACCGCGACGCGTTTTCGCGAACCCGACTCGGACGTTGCTGCCAATGTTTCCGTCATCACCCGTCAGGACATCCGCAATACCCCCGCGCAGAACCTGCCCGACGTATTGAGCACGCGCGCCGGCGTCGATGTCCGCCAACTTGGCGGCGCCATGGGCCGCAACGCGACGGTCGATATGCGCGGCTTCGGCGAGACGGCGACCAGCAATACGCTGATTCTGGTCGATGGCCTGCGCGTCAATCCGGTCGACATGGGCAGCATCATCTGGTCGTCGATCCCGCTCGAGAGCGTCGAGCGAATCGAGATCATGCGCGGCTCGGGAACCGTGCTTTACGGTGACGGGGCGACCGGTGGCGTGATCAACATCATCACCAACAAATCGGGCAATCAGGTCGCTGCGCTGACTGCGACGGTCGGCAGCTATGGCTACAAAGGGACCGATATTCAGCTGGCCAACGGCAACGATCAGGCCTACTACAATCTGTTCGTCAATTATGCCGACGCTGACGGTTACCGCCAGAACAGCCAGCAGGACCAGCGCACTGCCAGCGGGCGCGTCGGCTGGCTGCTCGACCGCGGCGAGGTGTTCACCGATTTCGCCGTCTATAAGGAGTCGAACGGGCTGCCGGGTTCGGTCTTCAGCGCCGCTTATCGCGATGATCCGCGCAGTACGCGAACCCCAAGCGATACGGAGAGTCGCGACGGCTACCGCATCCGTCCAGGCGTTTCGTACCGCCTCAATGAGGACGCGACGCTTGAAGGCGAAGTTGCCCACGAGCGTCAGAATCTCGACGCGAAATACGTAGCTTCTGGGATGGCCAGCGACCGCGTGCGCCAGACGACATCGTTCACGCCGCGCTTGCGCTGGCGCCATGGCCTTGAGGCGCTGCCCAGCGAAACGGTGGTCGGTTACGACTACTATGACGGCAAGGTCAATTCGGACAACACCGGCTACGCCAGCCAGGGCGCTTCGCAGCAAAGCTCGTCGCTTTACCTGCAGAACGTCACCAAGTTTTCCGACGAGCTCAGTCTCACCGTCGGCGGCCGCAGCCAGCGAATGAAGCAGCAGGCGAGTCAGGATGCGTACGGCGCCGGCTGGTCGTTCTCGCCTGCGATGGACGGCGATTCGGCGCGCACCCGGAACGCCTATGACGTCGGCCTGGCCTATGCGGCGGGCGGTTGGCGCGTTTACGGCAAGAGCGGAACGACCTTCCGCTTCGCCAATCTCGACGAGCTGTTCGGCTATGACCCGATCACCTACACGCCGGTCTTCGCCGGCGACCTCAAGCCGCAGCACGGCACCAGCAACGAAGTCGGCGGCAGCGTCGCGGTCGGACCGGCGAAGCTTCGCGCTGCGCTTTACCGGATCGAGCTGACCGACGAAATCGGCTTCGACGGATCGTCCAATACCAACCTCGATCCGACGCGCCGTCAGGGCGGCGAACTCGAAGCCGACTGGAAAATTTCCGACGATTGGCAAGCCAAGGCATCGTACGCTTACGTCGATGCCACTTTCCGCAGCGGAACCTACTCCGGCAACGAAGTTCCGCTGGTGGCGCGCAACCAGGCGAGCGCTCAGCTGACCTGGAACACCGGCCGCACCGGCAGCTATTCGGCAGTGGCGCGCTACGTCGGCGAACGTCGTTACGGCAGTGACTATGCCAATACGCAGGGGATGCTCGCCGGCTATACGACGCTCGACCTGCAATCGGTGTGGAACCTCAAGCCGTGGAAGATCACGGCCAAGCTGATCAACGCCTTCGACAAGAAGTATTCGCCTTACGCAGCTTACTCGGCTTACAGGAACGACACCTACTACTACCCGGCCGATGGTCGCAGCGTTTTCGTTTCCGCACGCTACGATTTCTAACGACCATGCCGACCCGTCGCCGCGCCCTGCTGATTCTCGCTGCCCTCGCCCTGCTGGCGCTTGCCAGCATGGCGCTGGCGCTGGTCGTCGGCAGCATCAACATCCCGCTGATCGACGTCGTGCACGCGCTGCTCGGCGCTGACGACGGGGTCGCCGGCGAAGTGGTGCGTAGCCTGCGCCTGCCGCGCGCGCTCGCCGGTTTCGCCTGCGGCGGTCTGCTGGCGCTGGCCGGCGCCTTGCTCCAGGTGTTGCTGCGCAATCCGCTGGCCGATCCTTATGTGCTCGGCATTTCCGGCGGCGCCGGCGTCGGCGCGCTGTTCGCCATCCTGCTCGGCGGCGGGTTGGTCGTCGTCAATGGCTCGGCGTTTGTCGGCGCGCTCGCCGCAATGCTGATGGTTTTCGGCCTGGCGCACGGCGACGGCAGCTGGACGCAGACGCGCTTGCTGCTCACCGGCGTCATCGTCGCCTCGGGCTGCGGCGCCGCGGTGGCGCTGATGTTGTCGATCGCTCCCGACCACAAGCTGCGCTCGATGCTGTTCTGGCTGATGGGCGACCTCTCGCAGGCCGGCGATCCGTCTCTGGTGCTCTTCGTTCTCGCCGTCGTGCTGGCGGTCTGCCTGCCTTTTGCGCGCGAGCTCAATCTGCTGGCGCGCGGCGCCGACCTCGCGCAAACGCTCGGCGTTGCGGTCGCCCGCCTGCGCCGCGGCGTCTATCTGCTCGCTTCGTTGGCGACCGCCGCGGCGGTGACGCAGGCCGGCGCGATCGGCTTCATCGGCCTGATCGTCCCGCACCTGGTTCGTCTGGCGGCGGGCAACGACCAGCGCCTGCTGCTGCCGGCGTCGGCGCTCGCTGGCGGCAGCCTGCTGGTGATCGCCGACACGCTGGCGCGAACGCTGGTCGCGCCGCAGCAGCTGCCGGTCGGCGTGCTCACCGCGCTGATCGGCGTCCCGGTCTTCCTTTTCCTGCTCACGCGCGACGCGCGAACGAGGCGTTGACATGGGAACCCCGATTCTCGAAGCGCGAAAACTGACCGTTGCCATCGGCGACAAGATCTTCTGCCGCGATCTCGACTTCGTCCTGCATGCTGGCGAGCGGCTGGCGATTCTCGGGCGCAACGGCGCCGGAAAATCGACGCTGTTGTCGGTACTCGCCGGGCTGCGCGCGCCCCGCTCGGGCGAGGTGCTGATCGACGGCGCCAGCTACGCGGCGCTGGGCGCACGGGCGAGCGCGCTGATTCGCGGCTGGCTGCCGCAGGTGCGCGGCGACGCTTTCGCGTCGACGGTGCTCGAAACGGCGCTGGTCGGCCGTCACCCGCACCTCGAACGCTGGGGCTGGGAATCCGAGCAGGACGCCAAGATCGTTCGCCAGGCGCTCGCCGCCGTCGACCTTTCGCGTTTCGAGGCGCGCGACATTCAAACGCTGTCGGCCGGCGAACGCCAACGCCTGGCGATCGCCACGCTGCTCGCGCAGCAGCCGAAGCTGCTGCTGCTCGACGAGCCGATCGCGCACCTCGACCTCAAGCACCAGATCGCCATGCTCGAACTGTTCGCGGCGGCCGCTCGCGAGCGTGGCGCCGCGCTCGCCATGGTGCTGCACGAACCGGCGCTGGCCTGGCGTTTTTGCGACCGCGCGCTGCTGATCCACGGCGACGGCCGCAGCGAGTGCGGTCCGGTGCGCGAGATGCTGACCGCCGAGCGGCTGTCATCGCTCTATCAATACCCGCTCGAAGCGATCGAGTCCGATGGGCGCATCAGCTTTGTTCCGCGCTGACGGGGGCTCTGCTATGCTCGGCGACCAGCGGCAGGCCGGCTGACGGCCAGACAACAACCAATCGGGAGCAATCTGTGAGCACTTATTTCATGGGCGTCGACAACGGCGGGTCGATGGTCAAGGCGGTGATCTTCGACGAACTCGGCAGCGAGATCGCCGCGTCGTCGGCGCGGCTTGCGATGCTGACGCCGCAGGCCGGCTTCACCGAGCGCGACATGGACGAGCTGTGGCGGATCAACTGCCAGGTGATTCGTGAGGCGCTGCGCCTGGCCGGCGACATCAGGATCGCCGGCGTCGCCTGCAGCGGCCACGGCAAGGGACTCTACCTGTGGGGCCGCGACGATAAGCCGTGCGGCGCCGGCATCGTGTCGACCGACAGCCGCGCGTCGATCTACCCGCAGCAATGGGCCGCCGACGGCACCGCCGAGCGGGTTTTCGCCAAGACCTTCCAGCAGATCCTGGCCTGCCAGCCGGTATCCTTGCTGCGCTGGCTCAAGGACCAGCGGCCCGAGCTCATCGCCAACATCAAGTGGATTTTCGCGGTCAAGGATTTCATCCGCTTCAAGCTCACCGGCGAAGCGTTTGCCGAGCTGACCGACTATTCAGGGTCGAACCTGTTCAACGTCCGCGACGGTGGTTTCGATCGCGAGCTGCTCGCCGAATTCGGCATCGACGAACTTTATGACGCGCTGCCGCCGCTCAAGCAATCGACCGATTTTTGCGGCGCGGTGAGCGAGCGCGCTGCCCGCGAGACCGGACTCGCGCCGGGAACACCGCTCGCCGGCGGAATGTTCGACATCGACGCCTGCGCGATCGCCATGAATATCGTCAATCAAGACCACGTCTGCGTCATCGCCGGAACGTGGAGCATCAACGAGTACATCGCCAGGGCGCCGGTGCTCGACAAGTCGGTGATGATGAATTCGCTCTACTGCCTTCCCGGCTACTACCTGATCGAGGAGTGCAGTCCGACTTCGGCGAGCAACTTCGCCTGGTTCGTCGACATGTTCATGGGCGAAGAGAAGCGCGCTGCCGAGCAACTCAAGGTCAACGTCTTCGACCATTGCTGCGCGCTCGCTCAAAAGGTCGAGCCGGACGATTCGGCAATCGTTTTCCTGCCCTACCTCTTCGGCTCGAATTACGACCCGCAGGCCAAGGCCTGTCTGATCGGCGTCGACAGTCACCACAGCCGGGGGCAGATCATCCGCGCGGTGCTCGAAGGAATCGTCTTTTGTCACCGCGTGCATCTGGAAAAACTGCTCGCCCAGCGCAGCCACACCGACGCCGTCAGGCTCGCCGGCGGCGCCGCCAATTCGCCGTTCTGGGCGCAGATGTTCGCCGACGTCTTCAAGCTGCCGGTCGACATCGTCGCCACCCGCGAACTCGGCGCGCTCGGCTGCGCGATGGCGGCGGCGGTCGCCGCCGGCGTCTATCGCGACCTGCCGCAGGCGGCCGCGCAGATGGCGAAGATCAAATGCCGTATCGAGCCCGATCCTTCGCGCAGCGAAATCTATGAAAGGAAATTCGCTCGCTACCAGCGCGTCGCCGGCGCGCTCGCGCCGCTCTGGGCCGACGTCAAAGCACCGGCCTGAGCTGCGCTCAGCAGCGCGCTCCCGGTGCGCAGACGGCCAGCGCAGTGCTCGCCGGAACCAGCGTGCGGCCTTCGCCGACCCAACCGTTGAGCCCCTTGGCGACGTTGTAGACGGTCGGGTAAGCGGCCTGCGCCGAGAGGAATTTCGCCGCGGCATCCGACCGCTTGCCGCTGCGGCAGACCAGGATCACCGGCTGGCCGGGCTTGGCCACCGCCTTGACCTTCTCCAGCCACTGCGGCGGGTCGGAGCGTCCCTGCTCGTCGTAGAAGGTGATCAGCCGGCTGCCGGCGATGACGCCGGTTTCCTTCCACTCGCCGGCGGTGCGCACGTCGATCACCGCGACGCCGCTGGCTGCCAAGCGCGCGAGTTCGACGTTGTCGATGTTGATCGTTTCGGCGCGCGCGGCGAATGCTGTGAATGCGAGCAGCGCAAGTGCCAGGAATCGTTTTTTCATGATGGCTCCAGAGGTTCGGGTGGGTCGTCCGCCGGCAAGGCGTCGAGCCGCCCATTGTAGCGTCGCCAGTCGGCGCGGTCGGCGAGATCCTTGCTGCTATACTCGGACCCCGTCGTTGATCGAAGGTTTAAGCCGGTCCGTCGGCGCCTCGGTTGCTTCTTGTACGGAGGGGGTATGGCCGGGAAGAAAAACAAGGTCGAGCTCATCGAGAAGCTCGACAAGCGCATCACCAACCGCGAGTTCAAGCTGTTGCTGCAGCCCGACGGGCTCGACCGGCACAGCCGGGTCGGTCAATTGCAGCGGGCGATCCACGAACTGTGCGACGATGCCGGAATCGTCTTCAGTTCGCCTGAGACGATGGTCGGCGGTCTGCGCAACGTCTTTTTCGTCGACACCGACGATCGCGCGTTTCACCGCAATAAACTGATCCTGCGCGTTCGAGAATCGCGCAGCAACATCTGGCTCGACGACTGGTGCGAAGTGACCTTCAAGTGCCGGTCGGAAAACATTGACCGCGCCTGGGCGTATAACCCGGTGCCGCACAGCGATCTGGCGCACCGCATTCGTTTCAAGGAAGAGATTCTCAAGGATGGCGCGATCGGCTCGATCCGCCGCATCTATTCGCACAATTCGGTGCTCGACACGGTACCCGCCGAACTGCTGACCAAGCAGAAGCTACGGCAATTGGCGGCGGTCTATCCCGGTCTGGCGCAGGTCAACCTGCCGCTCGACAAGACGGCGCAAATGGTCGGCGGACGCCGCAATAAAGTTCTCGAAGCGTGCGTGACGCTCGGCCACATCGCCTTTTCGGAAAGCGTGCTGGCGCATTGCGAAATCGCCATCTGGTTTCGCGCCATCGGCAAACCGATGGTCGGCGAACTGGCCTTCGCCTACCGCGTGAGCAAGACCAATCGCCGGGACATCGCCGCGCATCAGTGCGCCGACGATTTCTTCCGCAAACTGCAAGCGCACTTTGCCGCGCAGCTCGCGATCGGTACGACCAAAACGGCGATGGTTTATGGCAGCCATGAATGATCGCCGGCTGGAGGCTACGGCGACGATCAGCCTGCGCCAGATTTTTGCCCAGTTTCTGTTCGTCGGCGCGATCAGCTTCGGCGGCGGCATCGTCGCCTATCTGCGCGAGCTCTTGGTGACCCGGCGTCAATGGGTGAGCAGCGACGAGTTCATGGTGCTGCTTTCGATCAGCCAGACGATGCCAGGCCTCAATGCGGTCAATCTGTCGATCCTGATGGGCGACCGCCTGCGCGGCGGTCGCGGCGCGCTGGTCGCCGCGCTCGGGATCTTGCTGCCCGGGGCGTGCGTGGTCTTGGGTATCGGCACGCTCTACGGCATTCACGGTGATCACCCCAGTGCCGACCGCCTGCTCGCCGGCGTGATGGCCGCCGCCATCGCCTTGCTGGCGACCGTGACCTGGAAACTCGGTCGGCGGGCGCTCTGCGCGACGAAATCGCTGGCGCTGGTGCTGCTGACCTTCGTCTGCATGAGCCTGCTCAAGTGGCCGCTCTATCTGGTTCTGGCGACCGTGCTGCCGCTCGCGCTGTTTCTCTATCGTCCGTCGGCCAAGAACGCGGAGTAAGCGCTGGTGATTACCCTTATCCAGCTGGCCGGTGTGTTTTCGATGCTGTCGCTGCTCGCCGTCGGCGGCGGCTCGGCCGTTCTGCCCGAAATGCAGTCGCTGCTCGAACAGTATTTCCAGATCAGCCAAAGCGAATTCGTCAAGGCCTACGGCATCGGCCAGCTGGCGCCCGGACCGAATATGCTGGTGGTGCTGATCATGGGCCAGCTGGTCGCCGGATTGGCCGGCGCGCTGGTCGTCGCCGTCGCTTTTTTCCTGCCGTCGAGCCTGCTCTGCCTTTTTGCCGGACGGCTCTGGCTGCGCATCGGCGAGTGCCCCTGGCGGTTGGCGGTGCAGTCGGCGCTCGAGCCGATTTCGATCGGCCTGATGTGCTCGGGCGTCTACACGATCGCCAACGAGGCGCTCACCGGCTGGCGCAGCGCGCTGATCGCGCTGATCGTCGGCGTGCTTCTGCTGCGCAGCAAAATCAATCCGGTGCTGCTGATTTTCGCCGCGGCGGCGGCCTCGTATTTCTTGTTCTGAGCAAGTCGCGCGGCGAGCCTTCACCCCTTGCGCCAGGCGCGCGCTACGGGGCCGCGACGATTGAGGTAAAATCGCAGGCAATGGCGCGCCGCTAGTGCCTGGCAACGGCGTCTTGCGAATCCTGCGATCGCCCGCGTCGGCCGGAAAATTTTACCAATCGTTCACTATCGAGGATCAATGCATGAGCACTCTGGCACAACAGTTGCAGCAAATGGAAGCGCACCAGTCGCTTTTCGAATTGGCGGTGCGCCAGCTTACGCTTCCCGTCTGCGCCGCCTTCGGTTCGGCGAACGCGCCGCAGGCCGTGAGTTTTGCCAATACGGCGCGGGTGCTGAGCACCAAGGACAGCGACAGCGTCGCCAAGAGCTTCCCCAACTCGGTCAAGGCGTCGGGCAACGTCGTGCTCGCCGCGTCCGGCACCAACGCCAAGGCGGCGCAGGGCAAGCGCGTCGCCGTGCTGTTCTCGGGCGGCCCGGCCTCCGGCGGCCACAACGTGGTGTGCGGAATCAAGCGCGTGCTCGGCGCGGGCAACACGCTGCTCGGCGTCAAGCCTGGCCCCAAGGGATTGCTGCTCGGCAATCTCTTTGAGATCACCGACGCTGACGTCGATGCCATCATCAACACCGGCGGCTTCGACTTCCTCGGTACCGACCGCACCAAGATCAAGACCGACGAGCAGTTCGCGCAGGTCAAGGCGACCTGCATCAAGCACAATCTCGACGCCATCGTGATCGTCGGCGGCGACGATTCGAACACCAACGCCGCGGTGCTCGCCGAATTTCTGTTCAAGGGCATCAAGGCCGACGGTTCGGGCGTGCAGGTGATCGGCGTTCCCAAGACGATCGACGGCGACCTGCAGATCGGCGACCTGCTGCCGATTTCCTTCGGTTTCGATACGGCGACCAAGATCTACAGCGAAATGGTCGGCAACATCCTGCAGGACACCAAGTCCTCGCTCAAGTACTGGCACTTCGTGAAATTGATGGGGCGCTCGGCGTCGCACGTGACGATCGAGGTCGCGCTGCAGACCAAGGCCGCGGTGACGCTGATCTCCGAGGAAGTCGCCGCCAAGCGCCAATCGATCGCGGCGATCGTCGATCAGATCGCGCAGATCGTCGTCGCGCGCGCCGCCAAGGGGATCACCCACGGCGTCGTGCTCGTTCCCGAAGGGCTGATCGAGTTCATCCCCGAGATGAACGCGCTGATCGCCGAACTCAACGACGCGCTGGCGCACAACGCTGCCGAATTCGCCGACGAGCCGCAGGACACCAAGGCCGACTTCATCCAGGACAAGCTTTCGGCCGACAACGCGCGCCTGTTCGCTTCGCTGCCGGCCTACGTCGTCAGGATGCTGCTCGCCGACCGCGACTCGCACGGCAATCTGCAGGTCTCGTTGATTCCGACCGAGAAGCTGCTGGTCGATATGGTTCATGCGCGGGTCAAGGAAATCAACGTCAAGGTTCCGTTCTCGGCGCACTGCCATTTCCTGGGCTACGAAGGTCGCTGCGGCGCGCCGACGCTGTTCGACGCCGCCTACACCTACAACCTCGGACTCACCGCCGGCTCGCTGATCCTCGACGGCCGTTCGGGCTACATGGCCACCGTCACCGGCCTGACGACCGGCGGGACGCCGCAGGCGATCCCGCTCTCCGGTCTGCTCAACATCGAGCGCCGCCACGGTCAGGACGAGTTCGTGATCGAGAAGGCGCTGGTCAAGGTCGATTCGCCGGCGATGCAGTACTTCGCCGCGCGCCGCGCCGAGTGGGCGGCCAGCGACCTCTTCGCCTCGCCCGGTCCGCGCCAGTTGTGGGGGCCGGCGGCCTATCAGCAGCCGATCAGCGTTGCCCTGAACTCGAAGTCCGAATCGCTGGCGTTCAAGATCGGCTGATCGCTTCCCCGCCGACAACGAAAAGCCATCCTGCGGGATGGCTTTTTTTCGCCGCTTCACCCGCTGCCTATTTGGCGGCGCAGGCGATCTTCCAGAGTTTGTCTTCCATCGACGCTTCGGAGATCGAGTACCACGCCTCGGCTTCGTCGTCGTCTTCGATGATCTTGGCGCCGTCGCCCATCGTTCCCGCGTAAGACGTCGAAGCCAGGTACCTTTCGCGCTTGGCGACGCAGTCGTAGCGCGTACGCACGACCGTCGACCGGTAGGCTTGGCTGTCCGGTTCGAGCTGCGGCTCGCCCCAGCGCACCAGGTGCGTGACCTGCGCGGTCTCGCCACTGCGTCGCGCGCTGGCCTTGTCGACAAAGACGCGCATGCCGTCGTCGAATTTCTGGATCTCGGTCCATTCCGCACGCGCATCGATGCTCAAGAGCGCCAGCGCCAGAATAAGTATTTTCCTCATGGGGCGCGATTTTACCGTGCCTGCGGCCAACGCCAAAGCGCTTCGTAAGCCCGTCGGCGCGTCGCGCATTTGACCGCTCAGCCTGCGTCGGTGATACTGCGGCTTGCTCGAAATCCCTCACGCTTTCCGGACAAAAATCATGAAGATCACGACGCTTGGCGAAGCCCTTTTCGACTCACCGCTTGAGCACCACGTCAGCGACAAGGCGCGCGTGCTGTTCAACGTCATCGTCGATCCTGATCGGCCGCCCAAGGAGGAGCTGCTGTTTGAAGTCGCCGGGCCGCGCGAAAAGCTGTTCTTCGATCCGCAGCAAGCGCGCGCCGGAATCGTCACCTGCGGCGGCCTGTGCCCCGGGCTCAACAACGTGATCCGTTCGCTGGTGCTCGAACTGCACTACGGCTACGGTGTGCGCGAGATCGTCGGCTTCGTCAATGGCTATCAGGGACTCGACCCGTGGCGCGGCTCCGAGCCGATCCCGCTGACGCCGGAGTTCGTCGAGGACATCCACAAGGAAGGCGGCAGCAAGCTCAACACCTCGCGCGGGCCGGTCGACATCAGCGCCGCGGTCGATAACCTGATCCGGCGCAAGATCAATATGCTGTTCGTGATTGGCGGCGACGGCACCCAGCGCGGTGGTGCGGCGCTCTTCCAGGAAGCGCGGCAACGCGGTTACGCGCTGGCGGTGGTCGGCGTGCCGAAGACGATCGACAACGACGTCCCCTTCGTTTCGCGAACCTTCGGCTACGTCACCGCCGTCGAGGAGGCGGCCAAGGCCATCAACTGCGCGCATACCGAGGCGCACAGCGTGCATAACGGCATCTCGGTGGTCAAGATCATGGGGCGCGATGCCGGCTTCATCGCCGCCGGCGCGACGATCGCCAGCCAGGACGTCAACTTCACCCTGGTTCCCGAAGTGCCGTTCGTTCTCGACGGTGACGACGGTTTCCTGGCCGCGCTCAAGGAACGCGTCGAGAAGCGCGCACACGCGGTGATCCTGGTCGCCGAGGGCGCTGGCCAGCATCTACTCAAGGCCGGCGACGAACAGCGCGACGCTTCGGGCAACGTCAAGGCCAAGGACATCGGCGCTTTCCTGTGCGAGAAGATCGACGCCTACTTCAAGGCCGAGAAGATCCCCCACGTGATGCGCTACTTCGATCCGAGCTACCTGATCCGCAGCGTCGCGGCAGGCGCCGAGGACGCCGTCCTCTGCGACTTCTTCGCGCGCAACGCGGTGCATGCCGCGATGGCCGGCAAGACCGGGCTGGTGATCGGCTTCCAGCACGACAAATTCACGCACGTGCCGATCGAATTGCTGGCCCAGCACAAGAAGCGGCTCGACCTCGACAGCCCGGCCTGGTTCGGCGTTCTCGCAGCGACCGGCCAGAAGTTCGCGCAGTTCGCGCTGTAGACGTCGCCGGCCAAGACTCGCCGAAGCGCTCTGTAACTCAGGCGCCAAAGCGGGATCTGCTTCAAAAGAGTCGACGGCTATTCTGACGCCGGGGAAAGTTGTGCGTGCAAGCTACTCGGAATATATTGCCATCCTGGCCTAGTGGTTATTTCACACTAAAAGCGGGGAGCAATAGTGGATACCAAACGACTGGCAAGACTCGGTGCATGCTTACTCTGTTCGGTATTGATTTCATGCGGGGGGAGTGATAGCGGAAGCTCTGGCAGTGCGACCTCGTCCCCGACCTCAAACGGTCAGCTCAACATCGTCCCGGAAACCGTTACCCTGAGCAAGGGGGCGAGCAAGGAAGTCCTTTTCGAACTGGCCGGGAGCCAGGGGCTGGTCAATCAGACTGTGTATTTCAGAGTTTCCGAGCCGACGCTGGCGCACATCGCGCCATCGTCGTGCGTGCTCTCCAGCGGCTTGGGCCAGGCTTCTCCCTGCATGCTGACGGTGACCGGGAGAGCGACCGGAACGGTTCGCGTCTTTGCCGATGCCGACGGCTACGAGGGCGATTTCGCGCAGGTCACCGTCACCTCGCCCAATCCCTACGGGTCGCTGTCGGTCACGCCGTCGTCGGCAGCTGCGCAGGTCTACTGGAGCCGTGGGCAGGCGATTCCGTTTGCGATCACGGTCCAGTTCTCGCCGGGATCCGGCGGGCAGATCATCCCGCAAAGTAATCCGCTCTACGTCTCGATGAACCAACCCGCCGGAAGTCCTTTGACCTTTACGGTACAGCAGTGCGCGTTATGGACCGCGTCGCCAACCTGCATAATCTCGGGAACGCTGGATGGGACCAAGGCGCCCTCGATTGATTTCACCAGCACGATTAGCGTCGTCGGCGCTTGGCAAGCCCCGCCGGAAGCACCATTTGGCCCAGCAGACAATATGACCGTCACGTGGCGTGGCACAGCGGAGCAGCAGGCCGGAAGGATTACCGTCGCTTCGCAAAACGGCAGCAATCAGGTCTACACGGGAATGAAAGCGCCCTTGTTTGTGAATCTGACGGAAAACACCTTAACCACCTCGAGTTACAGCGTCACCCTGACGAGCAATGATCCGTCCACTCTTGTTTTCTACGCCTTCGACGACGGTAACAACACCAGTCCGGGCACCATGACTTCGGTGACGTGCAAGCTGAGTCTCGACAACACGAGTCCGCAGACCATCGCCAATTCGACCACCAACTGCGGCTACGGCCTGTATCCGCAGAAAGCCGGGGCGGTCTCGCTGGCGGTCGCGGTGACCGGCAGTTCGACGCCGGCGGACGCGGCGCTGCCCAGTTACGCGTCGACGGTCAATCTGCTGGTTCAGGATGCGAGCCAGTTGAGCAGCGGCCGCACGGTGACCTTCGCCAACAATTCGCTGACCGATACCGTCGTCGTCAACGCCAATAGCGGAACGGCCAACGCCTTCATCTCGCCGACCTCGGTGGCTTCGGGCAGCGCCGCGGCCAATCTGGCCAAGTCGGTCGCCGACGCGCAATCGCGGTGCGGTTGGAGCAACCCGAGCAACGCCTGTCCGATCGGTTCGACTTGCGTCCAGGGCGGACAAAACGTCATCGCCGGCAAAGATACTCCGTTCTATTGCTACTGGGACGCGCCGCAATTCACCTCGGCGACGCAGACCGTTCCCGCCAACAAGGTTCCGCCGAATTCGTCGGCCAGCCTGTTCATCCCGAGCTGGTCGGGAATCACCGCGGGTAACCAGCAGGTTCAGTGGTCCGGAAACTATTACGTCGTCAAGTGCGAGAACAGCAACAGCTGCCCGCCCTCGCCGACGAGGCCCGGGACCGGTTCGACCTATGCGGCGCAGACCCTGGCCGAAGTGACCTACCAGCACAACGCGGTCGACTACTACGATGTGTCGATCATCAACGGCGCCAACTACGCGCTTCAGTTCGGCCCCAAGGCGAGCGAGATGACGCCGAGCACGACCACCGCCTACACCTGCGGAACCGCCGGATCGATGACCGCGATGTCGGGAAATCAGGCGACCAACCCGAGTGGATATCTGCCGGCCAGCAGCTGGGCTTTTTCTCCCAGTACGGCGAATTTCCCGTCCGGCACCAGCATTACGGATAGCCCTTCGTCATACTATGCCGTCGTCAATCCGAGCTCGGCAACGCCGACCTCTTGCACGGTGCAAGCCGATTGTTCGGGTGGCGCGACCAGCGGCCCGCGCTGCGGCTGGGACTACACGAAGGCGCCGAGCGGAACGTCGCCTTTCTCGTCTCGGGTCTGCGGAACGTTCTATTCCTGGGCGACTGCCAATCAAATCCACGGCTGGAACATGACCGCCAGCAACGTCGCGCCTTTCAGCCTGCAGACGGCGTCCGCGGTGGTTCCCGCGTTCAAGTTGCAGAGCACCGTTTCGGTCGGCGACCTGCAGCTCTGCGTCAATAACACCTACAGCGCTTACACCAACCCGGCACCGGCGAACAAGCCTGACGCTTCGGTGAACATGAGCACGGCGTTGGCTTGCGGTGGCACCAACTGGAGCGGGATCACTCGCCCGTCGGTGGTGTACACGACGCAGAACCCCAATTGGGTGGCTTATGTGCTGCCGACGATCAACTGGCTAAAGACCGCCTGCCCGACTTGCTACACCTTCCCCTATGACGACATGTCGTCGACTTTTACATGCGACAGCAGCGCCACGAGCGCTTCGGGCAGCAACGTGCTCGATTACACCGTGAAGGTCAATGACCTTTCCAATACCTTCAACTGAGCGCGGCGGAGGCTAATGTTGCGACGCGCAGCGCGCGGTTCTGCGCGTCCGCCGGAAAATCCGCTTGCCCGCAAGATGACCGACATCGTCCGCGTCTTGCTGGCGTTGCCAAGCAGAACCGGGCCATGCCCTGCAAGCCAGGCTGGACGCGGGTCTTCGGCTATCTACGCGGGAACGTCAGGAGGCATGCGGCGCCTGCGGCAGGCAACGCCAGAGTCGCCAATTGACGGACGCCGCGCTGCGGCCTGCTAGAATGCGTCTTTTTTCTGGACGCTTCCCGTGGATCTCGTTCTTCTGCTCAAAGCACTCGTCCTCGGCGTCGTCGAGGGGCTCACCGAGTTCCTGCCGGTGTCGTCGACCGGTCACCTGATCCTGGCCGGCGAACTGCTCAACTTCAACGACGAGCGCGGCAAGCTGTTCGAGATCGTCATCCAGTCGGGAGCGATCCTGGCGGTCGTCTGGGAATACCGCGCGCGAATCGCCAGCGTGCTCGCCGGACTGGGGCGCGAGCGGCTGGCCAACCGGCTGGTCTTGAACCTGGCGATCGCCTTTACGCCGCTCGCTGCGCTCGGCCTGCTCTTCGGCAAGGCGATCAAGGCGCAGCTCTTCAACGCGCCGACGGTCGCCAGCGCGTTCATCGTCGGCGCCTTCTTCATCCTCTGGGCCGAGCGCCGCGAGCATACGGTTCGCGTGCGGACGGTCGATGAAATGAAGCCGCTCGACGCGCTCAAGATGGGGCTGGCGCAGGCGCTGGCGCTGATTCCCGGCACCTCGCGCTCGGGCGCGACGATCATCGGCGGCCTGTTCTTCGGCCTGTCGCGCCGCGCCGCGACCGAGTTCTCTTTCTTCCTGGCGATCCCGACGCTGATCGTGGCGACGCTCTACCAGCTCTACAAGGAGCGCGCGCTGCTTTCCGCTGACGACGTCGGCATGTGGGCGGTCGGCTTCGTCGCCGCTTTTGTCTCGGCTTTTCTGTGCGTTCGCTGGCTGCTGCGTTTCATCTCGAGCCACGACTTCACGCCGTTCGCCTGGTATCGAATCGCTTTCGGCATCGTCGTTCTGGTCACCTGGCAGCTCGACCTGGTCGCCTGGGCCAGCGCGTGACCTCAGTCACTGCGGCGATCGTCTATCTGCACGGCTTCTGCTCGTCGCCAGCGTCGTGGAAGGTGAGACTGCTCGCTGCCGCGCTCGACTCGCGCGGGCTGGGCGATCGCCTCATCTGCCCGGCGCTCTCGCACGTTCCGGTTGAGGCGATCGCGCAGGTCGAAGCGATCATCGACGCGCAGCGCGGCCGGCCGCTGACGCTGGTCGGCAGCTCGCTGGGCGGCTACTACGCGACCTGGCTCGCCGAGCGCCACGATCTGCGCGCGGTGTTGATCAACCCGGCGGTCGTCGCGCCGATCTCGCTCGACCAATTCGTCGGCACGCAAACCAATCTGCACACCGGCGAGTCGTTCGAGTTCACCGCCGAACATATCGGCGAGTTGCGCGCGCTCGAAGTGCCGCAGATCACGCCCGAGCGCTATCTGCTGCTGGTTGAAACCGGCGACGAGGTGCTCGATTACCGGCAGGCGGTGGCACGCTACGCGGGCTGTCGCCAGATCGTTGTCGACGGCGGCGACCACAGCTTCACGCGCTTTCCCGATTTGCTGCCGCAACTGCTTGAATATTGCGGGTTATAATCGGCACGATGCATGTACTGTTCGAAGAAGACGGCGCCTTCAAAACCGCCACCCTGCTGAGCGAATCCGATGCCTCGCTGCAGGTCGAGACGGCCTCCGGCAAGCGCGCCAAGATCAAGGCGGCCAATGTGTTGCTGCGTTACCTCGAACCGGCGCCCGGCGAACTGCTCGGCCGCGCCGAAGCGCTCGCTGGCGAGATCGAAACCGAATTCCTGTGGGAGTGCGCGGGCGACGCCGAATTTGCCTTTGCCGACTTTGCCGACGACTACTTCGGCGGCGCCGGCGTCAAGGCGACCACCGTCGAAGCATCGGCGCTGTTGCTGGCGCTGCATTCGTCGCCGGTCTACTTCCACCGCAAGGGGCGCGGGCGTTACCGCAAGGCGCCGGCTGAGATCCTCGCCGCGGCGCTCGCCGGCCTCGAAAAGAAACGCCTGCAGGCGCAAGCGATCGAGCGCATGGTCGGCGAACTGCTTGAGCACAAGCTGCCGCCCGAGTTCGCGCCGCAGCTTAACGCGCTGCTCTACAAGCCCGACCGCAATCGGCCCGAAACCAAGGCGCTCGAGGCGGCGTGCGCGCAAAGCGGGCTCTCGGCGCCGCATCTGCTCGAACAATGCGGCGCCATCAGCTCGTCGCACGATTACCATCTGCAGCGTTTCCTGCTCGACTATTTTCCGCGCGGCACCGCGGCCGCGGTCAGCGAGTTGCCGACTCTGCCGGGCGGGCTGCCGCGTGCGAATGTGCAGGCTTTCTCGATTGACGATGCGGCGACCACCGAGATCGACGACGCCTTTTCGCTGCAGGAGTTGCCCGGCATCGGCTGGCGCGTCGGCATCCATATCGCCGCGCCGGGCCTGGGAATCGCGCCCGGTTCGCCGCTCGACGTGCTGGCGCGCGAGCGCTTGTCGACCGTCTACATGCCGGGCAACAAGATCACCATGCTGCCCGAAGGCGCGGTCGAGAACTTCACGCTCGCCGCCGGCCGAGACTGCCCGGCGGTTTCGCTTTATCTCACGGTGAGCTCCGAGTTCGAGATCAGCGCGAACGAGTCGCGCGTCGAACTCGTCCCGGTCGTCGCCAACCTGCGCCACCACGATATCGAACCGCTGTTCAACGAAGAAACGCTGGCCGCCGGTCTTGCCGATTTTCCGTTTGCCAGCGAACTCAAGACGCTGTGGCAACTGGCCAACGCCTGCGAGGGGCGGCGCGGCAAACCGTCGGCCATGGCCGGCAACAACGATTACAATTTTTCGATCGTCGGCGACCTCTCTGACGCGTCGAACTGCCGCGTCGAAATCAGCGAGCGTCGGCGCGGCAGCCCGCTCGACAAGCTGGTCGCCGAGCTGATGATCGTCGCCAACAGCACCTGGGGCGGCCTCTTGGCCGAGAAGAGCGTGGCTGCGATCTACCGTGCGCAGACCGGCGGCAAGGTACGCATGACGACTTCGCCGCTGCCGCACGACGGACTCGGTGTGGCGCAGTACGCCTGGTCTTCGTCGCCGCTGCGCCGTTACGTCGATCTGCTCAACCAGTGGCAGTTGATCGCCTGCATCGGCGGCGAGACGCCGCATTTTGCCGCCAAGTCGGACGCGCTGTTCGCCGCGCTGCGCGACTTCGAACTGACCTACGGCGCCTACGCCGAATTCCAGCGCGGCATGGAGCGCTACTGGTGTCTGCGCTGGCTCGCTCAAGAGAAGGTGGTCAGCATCGAGGCGACGATCCGGCGCGACAATCTGTGCCAGCTCGACCACCTGCCGTTGATCCAGCGCGTGCCGTCGGCGCCCGAACTCAAGACCGGCGAGCGCGTCCGGCTGTCGATCGAAGCGATCGATCTGCTGACGCTCGAGCTGTCCTGCCGTTACGTCGAAACGCTGGGTCGGACCGACGACAGCGTCGTCGCGGAGGAGGTCGACTGAGGTGGGCGGCGTGTCACGTCCACTGTGGCTGGCGCTGTGCGGCTCGCTGCTTTTCCACGCGCTGCTGCTGTCGCTGCATTTCACCTTTCCCGACGCGTCGCGCGCTTTTCAGGACAGGGCGCTCGACATCGTGCTGGTCAATAGCAAGTCGGCCCGCCGGCCGAACGATGCCCAGGCGCTGGCGCAGGCCAATCTCGACGGCGGTGGCAACAGCGAGCAGAATCGCCGCGTCAAAACGCCGCTGCCTCCCGCCGCCCGGCACCAGGACGGCGACGAACTCAAACAGGCGGAAAAGCGCGTGCGTGCGCTCGAAGCGCAGCAGCAGCGCTTGCTGACACAGGCCCGCAGCAAAGCCGTGGTGGCGGCCAAGGCCGATCAGCAGCCGCAGGCTGCGGCTGAGCCGCAAGTGGGAATCAGCGGTCGTGATCTGGCGAGCAGCGCACTGGCGATGGCGCGCCTCGAAGGCGAGATCGCGCGTGACACCGACGAATACAACAAGCGGCCGCGCAAGAAGTTCATCGGCACGCGCACCGACGAATACCGTTTTGCCCAGTACATCGAAGACTGGCGCCGCAAGGTCGAGCGCGTCGGCACGCTCAATTACCCCGAAGAAGCCAAGGGCAAACTCTACGGCACGCTGCTGCTGTCGGTGACGATCAAGAGCGACGGCGCGGTCGACAAGGTCGAGATCGACCGCTCTTCCGGCCAGCGAATTCTCGACGACGCGGCGCGCCGAATCGTCACCATGGCCGGTCCCTACGCCGTTTTTCCAGCCGACATTCGGCGCGACACCGACCTCTTGGTGATCACCCGCAGCTGGAATTTCACGCGCAGCAACAGCCTCGAAACCAACGCGCGCTAAGCTTCGCGCGCTCGCAACGAATCAGAAGGAGAACGTCATGACCGACCAGTACGCCGTTTTCGGCAACCCCATCGGCCACAGCAAGTCGCCGATCATTCAAACTGCCTTTGCACGCCAGACCGGCCAGGACATGACCTACAAGTCGATCCTGGCGCCGCTCGACGGTTTCGACGATGCCGTCGAAGCCTTCATCGCCGCCGGCGGACGCGGCGCCAACGTTACCGTGCCGTTCAAGCAAGAGGCGTTTCAGTTGGTGACCCGGCTGACGCCGCGCGCCGAACTCGCGGGCGCCGCCAATACCCTGGTCTTCAAAGGCGACGAGATCATCGGCGACAACACCGACGGCGTCGGCTTGCTGCGCGACATCACCATCAACCTGGGCTATCCGGTCGCCGGAAAACGCGTGCTGCTGCTCGGCGCGGGTGGCGCTTCGCGCGGCGTCGTCGGTCCGCTGCTCGACGCCGGCATCAAGGCGCTGACCATTGCCAATCGCACCGTGCCGCGCGCCAAGGTGGTTGCCGAGCGCTTCGCTCGTCTGGGTCCGGTGATCGGTTGCGGCTACGACGAACTTGCCGGTCAGTCGTTCGACATCGTCATCAACGCCACTTCGGCGAGCCTCTCGGGTTCGATGCCGGCCTTGCCGGTCGGAATCTTCGCGCCGGGCAGTCTGGCCTACAAGATGATGTACGGGATGGGCGACACGCCGTTCCGGATTTTTGCTCGCGAGCAGGGCGCTGCGGTGATTTCCGAAGGATTGGGGATGCTCGTCGAACAGGCCGCCGAGTCGTTCTTCGTGTGGCGCGGCGTGCGTCCGCAAGTGCGGCCGGTGATGGAGTTGCTGCAGCCGGCATGAGTCGTTCGCTGAGCACGATCGCGCGCTGGCTCAAGCGGCTCGTCGTCGGCCTGCTCGGCCTGCTGCTGCTCTATCAGCTGTGGCTGTTCGGTTGGGTACTGTGGTGGAGTTCGGCCAACCCCGAGACCACGCGCTTTATGGAAATCCGGCTCGGCGAGCTGCAGCTCAGGGACCCGGGCGCACAGCTCAGGAAACAGTGGGTCGGCTACGGAAAGATATCGAACCACCTCAAGCGCGCGTTGATCGTTGCCGAAGACGACCTCTTCGTCCATCACGAGGGCTTTGACTGGGACGGCATGCAGAAGGCGCTCGAGAAAAACCGCCTGCGCGGCAAGGTCGTCGCCGGCGGCTCGACGATCTCGCAGCAGCTTTCCAAGAACCTTTTTCTGACGCCGTCCAAAACGCCTTGGCGCAAGGCGCAGGAAGCGCTCATCACGCTCATGATCGAGGCGGTGTGGAGCAAGCAGCGAATCTTCGAAGTCTATCTTAACGTCATCGAATGGGGCGACGGCGTGTTCGGCGCCGAGGCCGCTGCACGCCACTATTACGGGATATCTGCCGCGCAGCTTTCCGCCGAGCAGGCGGCGCGACTCGCCGCGATGGTACCGAGCCCGCGCTTCTACGACCGCCAGCGCAACGCGCCGGGCCTCTTCGCCAAGGCACAGGTCATTCTCGCGCGAATGCCGTCGGCGCAAATCCCCTGAGCGTAAGCAAAGGCAGGCGACGGACGCTGGGCTGAGCAGGCTCGAAAAATCAGTGGGGGACCCAATCGGCGGGGGTCTTGAATGAGTCGCGCAGGATATACGACATCGGTAGTTTGAGATTGATCTGTTGCGGCGGGATCGGCGACTCGAACCACTTGTGGTAGATGGCGTTAATTTCGCCCTGCACGATGATGCGAGTGATCTCGCTATCGACCACTTTCTTGAACGCCGGGTCGTCCTTGCGCAACATTAGCGACAGCGGCTCGATGGTCAGTGCGTCGTTGGTAATCACGAACTTGGCGGGGTCCTTGGCGGCCGCTCTCAGGCTATAGAGAAGCACATCGTCCATGATGAAGGCGTCAGCCTTGCCCGCTTCGAGCATGGAGAATGATTCGAAATGGTCCTTGCCGAGCAACAGCGTGGCGCGCAGTGTTCGACCCTGGTTCAGGCTGTCGAAGAGACTTTCGCTGCTGGTGCCTTTGGTGGTCACCACCGTTTTTCCGGCCAGATCGGTCAGCGAGCGAATCCCGCTGTCTTGGCGAACCATCAGGCGTGTCGCGGCAAGAAAAGTCGGAATGGTGAAGGCGACTTGCTTGCTGCGCTCGGCGGTACTGGTGGTGGAGCCGCACTCGAGGTCGACCTCGCCGGAAGTCAGTGCAGCGATCCGAGACGCCGACGACACCGGCGCAAACTTGACCGCCAGATCGGAACGCTTAAGCTCGTGCTTGAGCGCATCGACGACTTTGAGGCAGAGGTCAAGCGAATAGCCAATCGGGCGCCGATTATCATTCAAATACGAAAAAGGCGGCGACGAATCGCGGTAACCCAGCGTGACGGTGCCAGTTTGCGTGATTTTTTCGAGCGTGCCGATCGCCTGGGCCGAACATGAAAGCAGAACAAGCGCCGCGCAACAGGCGCGAACGGGCCCGGCGAAAGCGACGGCGGGTCGTGCGAAAAATGCGCTTTTTGTTCCCATGCTTGACTCTCCAACAATCCGGATTTATTCGGTGCGTACGGTGGTCAACGAGCGCGGTGACGTCGGTCTTGCCGAGGCCCGCCCACCAAACCCTCGATTGGCGGCCAAGACATGAACGGCGACGAGAGACCTCTTCCAATATCCGAGAGTATTGCTTTCGGCAGAGTACCGTCAACGAGTGATTCTATTTTTGGCGCAAGCTCGGTAGCGTTCTGCGCCAGGCGAATCGTCCGGTCTTCGCCGCTGGCGGTCACTTTTTCCCGATTGTTGTGTGCAGCCACGTCGGTTCAACATGCTAAAATCAAGCGCTGTTTGACGCGATGCAGCACAGGGAGATTGTCCGATGAGCGAAGAAGAACAAAAACTGGATAACCTCGGCAATGTGAAGGAATTCATTGCCAAGCACCGCTTGGTCGAGGATCTCGTTCACCGCCAGGAGATGCCGCGCCAGGATCTGGTCGAAGACATGGTGCACAAGCAGCACCTTGCCGGCCTGCGCACGCTGCTCGAACGAATTCCGCTCGCCGAAATCGCCCGGATCATCGAATCGCTGGCGCCTGAAGACCGCCTGCTGGTGTGGTACGAGGTGCGCGAGGAGCGCGGCGAGTCGATCCTCGAAATTCTTTCCGACGAAGTGCGTCAGGACCTGATCGGCGACAGCCACCACCGCAACGAGAAAACGACGGTCAGCGCCTTCGAATTGCGCAACGGCCGTCTCTCTCAGATCGCCGTCAATACCCCGTACGACCTCAAGTGCCTCAAACCGATCTGGGTCGACCTGGTCGCGCCGACGCCCGAGATCCGCGCCTGGGTCGGCCGCTTCTTCGACGTCCAGTTGCCCAACCCGAGCAATCTCACCGACCTTGAGGCAAGCGCGCGCTTCTACGTCGAGGAAAACGGCGAAATCCACCTGCACTCGGACTTCCTGCTCGACACCAAGGAGGAATCGCGCAACGTCGCGGTGGCGCTGATCCTGCATCGCGACATCCTGTTCACGGTGCGCACCGAGGAACTGCCGATCTTCCGCTTGCAGCGGCTGCGCGCGCGCACGCAGCCGGGCTACGTGACCGACGGCAAGGACGTGCTGCTCGACCTTTACGCCGCCGACGCCGAATACTCGGCCGACGCGCTCGAAGACGTCTATGCGGCGCTCGAGGACGTCAGCAAACACGTGCTCGGAACCGAGATCACCGACACCGAGGCGGCCAAGATCCTGGCCGACATCGCTCGCGAGGAGGACTTGAACGGGCGCATCCGGCGCAACGTGCACGACACGCGCCGGGCGGTCTCGTTCCTGACGCGCGGCAAGTTCCTCAACGCCGATCAGCTCGAAGACGCGCGCCAGATCCTGCGCGACATCGAGTCGCTCGACGGCCACACGTCTTTCCTGTTCGGCAAGATCAACTTCCTGATGGACGCCACGGTCGGCTTCATCAACATCAACCAGAACAAGATCATCAAGATCTTCTCGGTAGCGTCGGTCGCGATGCTGCCGCCGACGCTGATCGCCAGCATCTACGGCATGAACTTCCAGGGAATCTTCCCCGAAATCCACTGGGAGTACGGCTACCCCTTCTCGCTGTTCCTGATGTTCATCTCGGTCGCCATCCCGTTCTGGTTTTTCGGCAAGAAGGGCTGGCTGCGCTAAAAAGCTGTTTAACCACAACGAACATGCCGCGAAGCCAACCCCTGTGGGACGACGGGCACAACGAAAAACGCGACGATTTGCTTTGCTTCTCGTTGTGTTCGTTGTGCCCGTTGTGGTAACGCCTTTATGAAGCTTGCCAGGCCTTGAAGACCGCGTCGGCGGCAGCGACCGTTTGCGCGATGTCGGCGTCGCTGTGCGCGATCGAGACGAAGCCGGCTTCGAAGGCCGACGGCGCGAAGTAGTGGCCGGCGGCCAGCATGGCGTGGAAGAAGCGGTTGAACGCTTCCTTGTCGCAGCTCATCACCTCGGCGTAGCTGTGCGGGCAGCTGGCGCGGAAGTAGAGGCCGAACATGCCGCCGACCGACTGCGCCGAAAAAGTCACGCCGTGTTTCTTCGCCGCGGCCATCAGCCCCTCGCACAGCGCGCTGGTCTTGGCCGTCAGTTCGGCGTAAAAACCCGGGCGCTGGATCAATTTGAGCGTCGCCAGACCTGCGGCGACCGCCACCGGATTGCCCGATAGCGTTCCGGCCTGATAGACCGGGCCGAGCGGCGCGATGCATTCCATGATCTCGCGCTTGCCGCCGAAGGCGGCGAGCGGCATGCCGCCGCCGATCACCTTGCCGAGCGTGGTCAGATCCGGCGTGATGCCGTAGTGGCCCTGCGCGCATTTGAGGTCGACGCGAAAGCCGGTCATCACCTCGTCGAAGATCAGCACCGCGCCATGCTTCGTGCACAGCGCGCGTATCGCCTGCAGGAACTCGGGCCGCGGCGCGATCAGGTTCATATTGCCGGCGACCGGCTCGACGATCACCGTCGCGATCCGCTCGCCGTGCTCGGCGAAGGCGGCTTCGAGCGCTGCGACATCGTTGTAGCCGAGCACCAGCGTGTGCTTGGCGACATCGGCCGGAACGCCGCCCGAACTCGGGTTGCCGAAGGTCAGCAGGCCGGACCCGGCCTTGACCAGCAGGCCGTCGCTGTGGCCGTGGTAACAGCCCTCGAACTTGACCAGCAGGTCGCGCCCCGTGTAACCGCGCGCCAGTCTGATCGCGCTCATCGTCGCCTCGGTTCCCGAACTCACCAGGCGAACCATGTCGAGCGAAGGCAGCAACGCGCAGAGCCGGTCGGCGAGATCGACCTCGCCAGCGGTCGGCGCGCCGAACGACAAACCTTTGGCTGCCGCCTGCTGTACCGCACCGACCACCTCGGGGTGTGCGTGGCCGACGATCAGCGGCCCCCACGAGCCGACGTAGTCGAGGTAGGACTTGCCGTCTTCGTCGGTGACGCGCGAGCCGCCGCCCTGGGCAAAGAAGCATGGTGTGCCGCCGACCGAGCGGAAGGCGCGTACCGGCGAATTGACGCCGCCCGGGATGTGGCGCTGGGCGCGTTCGAACAATTGCTCATTGCGCTTGCTCAAGTTGCTTCTCCTGCGAATAGTCGGTTGAAGTCGGCGGCGCGCGCGCTGATGTCGGGCGCTTCGAACAGATCGCTGATCACCGCCAGCAGGTCGGCACCGGCGGCGACCAGCGCGGCGCCGTTGGCCGCCGTGATGCCGCCGATCGCGCACGAGGGCACGCCGAGCTCGGCGCGGCAACGCGCGAACAGCTGGTGCGGCGCGAGCGGCGCGGCCGGCTTGGTCGGCGAGCGATAGACCGCGCCGAAGGCGACGTAATCGGCGCCGGCGGCAAGCGCCTGGCGCGCCAGCTCGAAGTTTGCGTAACACGAGGCGCCGAGCAGCTTGCCTGTGCCGAGCGCGCGCCGCGCTGCCGCCAGGTCGCCGTCGGCGCCGCCCAGATGCAGTCCGTCGGCGTCGACGTCGATGGCCAGTTGCAGGTTGTCATTGACGATCAGGCGCGCGCCGTAGCGCTGGCAGAGCGCGCGCAAGCGGCGGGCGATTTCGGCCTGTTGTGCGGCGTCGCGCTGCTTGTCGCGGTACTGGATCAATTTGACGCCGCCGCGCAGCGCGCCATCGACCTGTTCGATCAGGCGCTCGCCGGAAAGTCCGTCGGGGGTGATCGCGTAGAGCCCGCGCAGCGCGTTCGCTTCAGTCATCCTTGCCATCCTCGGTCTGGCGCGCCCAGAAAAAGCGGTCCGGAATGAACTGGCCCATTCCCGGGCGAAAACCGGCAGCCAGCGCCTTCCAGGTGTATTCCTGCGCTTCGCCGACCGCGGCGGCGACCGACAGCCGGTGCGCCAGGCCGGCGGCGACCGCCGAAGCGAGCGTGCAGCCCGAGCCGTGATAACTGCCGGGCAGCCGCGGCCAGGTATCGCTGCGCACTACGCCGTCGCGGTGATGGAGCACATTGACGACCTGCGGCGTGCTGTCGTGCGTTCCGGTGAGCAGCACGTGGTCACAGCCGAAGGTGAGCAGCCGGCGCGCGCATTCGGCCAGCGGCTGATCGTGCTCATCCTCGTCGTCGTCGGCGCCGCGCGTCAGTCGCCGCGCTTCGAGCGAATTGGGCGTCAGCACCGTCGTTTGCGGCAGCAGGAGTTCCTGCAGCGCGGCGATCATTTCGTCGTCAGCCAGTTCGTCGCCGCGGCCCGAGGCCAGCACCGGGTCGAAGACCAGCGGGATGTCCGGGTAATCGGCAATGATTTTGGCAATCACCGCGATGTTGTCGATGCTGCCGAGCAGGCCGATCTTGAACACATCGACCGGCATGTCCTCGAGCAGCGCGCGCGCCTGATCCTCGACCCAGTCGGAATCGATCGCCAGTACGCTGTCGATGCCGGTGGTATCCTGCACGGTCAATGCCGTGATCACCGACAGCGGGTGGCAGCCGAGTGCGGCAATGGTTAAGAGGTCGGCCTGAATGCCAGCACCGCTGGTCGGGTCGCTGGCAGCAAAGCTCAGCACGATGGGGGGCGACAGTGGCGTCGAACTTGGATCCATAAGGGCGAACTGGCGCTATAAAAGAAGACTTGGCAGCGGGAGGGGGATACCGCTAGAATCAACGGCGTTTTGCCGTGCCAATTTTACCCGAAATCCGATCGCGCACACGACGCCGACGAGGTGACCGGGCGGCGCTTGTCCTGGCGTCCGGATTGACTGAAGTCGAACGCGGCAAGCTCACGATTCGTCGGCTTGGCGGCGATTGCGAAATGTCTGGGATGCGCGCCGTTGATGTATAGTGGCGGGGAGGCCTCATTCTGAGACACGCCCCGTACCGGATCGAAACCGAAGGGCCTCTGGAGGTTGAAATTGGCCGACGCAGTGAACCTGAGTGGCATCAAGGTAATGATCATTGACGACAGCAACACCATCCGGCGCAGCGCGGAGATTTTTCTTGTGCAGGCCGGGTGTCAGGTGGTGCTGGCCGAGGACGGCTTTGATGCCTTGGCAAAAATTGCCGACCATCAACCCGAAGTCATTTTCTGCGACATCATGATGCCGCGACTCGATGGCTACCAGACCTGCGCGCTGATCAAAAAAAACCAGCGTTTCCGCAACACGCCGCTTATCATGCTGTCGTCCAAGGACGGCCTGTTTGATCGTGCCCGTGGACGCATGGTCGGTTCCGACCAGTATCTGACCAAACCATTCACCAAGGACAGCCTGCTCAAGGCCGTCGCGACCTTCGCGCCTCCGCGGGCGTGAACCCCGACTATCTTCAAATCAAAGGCAAATCAGGGAGCTACGCCATGCCTGTCAAAAAAATCCTCGTGGTCGACGATTCGCCGACCGAACGCCATGTCCTGTTTGAATTGCTGAGCAAAAGCGGCTACCAGGTCTCTACTGCCGAAAGCGGCGAAGAGGGCATCGAAAAAGCCAAGGCCGAATTGCCTGATCTGATCCTGATGGACGTCGTGATGCCCGGCCTCAATGGCTATCAGGCGACGCGCACGCTGACCCGCGACGAGGCGACCAAGAACATTCCGATCATCGTGTGCACCTCCAAGGGCCAGGAAACCGACAAGATCTGGGGTTTGCGCCAGGGCGCCATCGACTATCTGATCAAGCCGGTCAACGGCGACGAGCTACTGTCAAAAATCGCCGCGATTTAAGCGCCCATGGCCAAGAAGGGCAGTCTCCGCGAGTTCCAGGCGCACCTGGCCGAGCGGCTGGCCGGCGCCAGCGAGCAGAGCGCGGCGGGTCTGCTCGGCGTCCAGTCGGGTGCCGATTACTGGCTGCTCAAGCTCTCCGATTCGGGTGAGATCATTCCGCTGACGCCATTGACCGGCGTGCCGCTGACCCGCTCGTGGTTTGCCGGAATCGCCAACATTCGCGGCAATCTTTATTCGGTCGTCGACTTCGCGGCCTTTCAGGGCCATGAGCCGACGCCGCAAAATTCCAGTTCGCGCTTGTTGCTGATCGGCACGCGCCACGGCAGCAACGCCGCGCTGCTGGTGACGCGGCTGCTCGGGCTGCGCAATATCGACGATCTGACGCCGGCGCCGGCGGAGCCCGCTGCCGCGCCGTGGTCCATCGACGCGTATACGGACCATGAAGGACGACGCTGGAAAATGCTCGACGTTCGCCTGCTGTTAGCCGATGAACGTTTCATGGAGATTGGCGTATAGGTTCTCGGCAAGCCGCGCCGCAATGGGCGAGCCCGCATTCAGGACGCAGTAACCGGAGAAGAAAAATGGTGTTTGATCTGAAATGGCCGAAATTCTTGTCTGCTCGCCAAGACCGTGCGCAGCGCCCGGTGGCGACGTCGGCAAGCGAGCGGCGACCGGGCAGCGGGCGCGGCATGCATTTTCTCGATCGCTACGGTGTCACCAAGCAATTGCAGATTCTCGGCGGCCTGCTGCTGTTGCTGATGCTGATCATCGCCACGGTGATCTATCACGACAACCGCGAGTCGACGTACGGCAGCGTCTATATCGCCACCGCCGGTGAAATGCGCATGCTCTCGCAGCGTCTGGCCAAGGCCTCGAGCTTGGCGCTGCAGGGCAATACCGCGGCCTTCAAGCAACTGCGCGATTCGCACAACCAGTTTGTGCGCAACCTGGCGCGCTTGACCGAAGGCGGCGAACTGGCCGGTACCACGGTGCCGCCGTCGCCCGACAGCGTGCGGCCGCAGCTCGAGAAATTGACAGCGACCTGGAGCGTGACCGACAAGGATGCAGTGCAACTGCTCGACATGGAAACCAATCTGGTTTCCTTGTCCAAGGACGTGAGTTCGATCACCGGAACCAATTCGCAGCTGCTCGAGCTCTCCGAGCAGGTCGCTTCGCTCAAGCTGCAGTCCGGTTCGGGCGCGCGTGAAATCGCTGCCGCCAACCAGATGGTCATGCTCACCCAGCGGATCGCCAAGAACGCCAGCTCGTTGCTGGTCGGCGACGAAATCAGTCCGGAGATTGCCTTTCTGCTGGGCAAGGACACCAATACTTTCCGTGACCTGCTCAACGCCCAACTCAAGGGCAGCGAACCGTTGCGCATCGTCGGCACCAGTGATCCGGAAACGCGGCGCAAGCTCGGCGAGCTCGAAAACAGCTTCCGCGAATACCAGTTTTCGGTCAACCGGATCTTGGGCAGCATGCAGCGATTGATCGTCGCCAAGCATGCGGGGTCTGAAATCTTCAGCGGCAGTGAAGATCTGCTCGATGCCACCGGCGGGCTGGCGCACGCCTACCAGCAGGGGATCACCGACCGTGCGGCGTATGGCGCGACGCTGGCGGCGCTGGTGCTGCTGGCGCTCTTCGTGCTGTCGATGATGGCCAAGGTGTACCTCGACGAGACGCGCCGTCAGGCGCAGGTTGCCGAGCAGAGCCGGCAGACCAGCGAACTCGTCAATCGCCAGAACCAGGACGCCATCCTGCGTCTGATGAACGAGCTCGGCGACCTCGCCGATGGCGACCTGACGGTCACCGCGACCGTCTCCGAGGACATCACGGGCGCCATCGCCGACTCGATCAACTATACGATCGAGGAATTGCGCGTGCTGGTCGGCCGTATCAACAATGCGGCGAGTCGGGTTACCGCCGCCACCGGAATCGCGCAGCAAACGTCGGCCGAATTGCTCGACGCCGCCAAACGCCAATCGCTCGAAATTCAGGCCGCCGGCCATTCGGTGCTGGCGATGGCCAGTTCGATGACCCAGGTCTCGGGCGACGCCAACCAGTCGGCGCAGGTCGCGCGCCAGTCGCTGGCGGCCGCCGGCAAGGGGACGCTGGCAGTGCAGGATTCGATCAAGGGGATGAACGAAATCCGCGAACAAATTCAGGAAACGTCGAAACGGATCAAGCGCCTCGGCGAGTCGTCGCAGGAGATCGGCGAGATCGTCGAACTGATTTCCGACATTACCGAGCAGACCAACGTGCTGGCGCTCAACGCTGCGATTCAGGCGGCGTCGGCCGGCGACGCGGGACGCGGCTTCACGGTGGTGGCCGAAGAAGTGCAGCGCCTGGCCGAGCGTTCGGGCGAAGCGACCAAGCAGATCGCGGCGATCGTCAAGACGATTCAGACCGATACCCTGGGCGCCGTCTCGGCGATGGAAGAGTCGACGCGCGGCGTGGTCGAAGGCGCCAAGCTTTCCGACGCGGCGGGGCAGGCGCTGGCCGAGATCGGCGAGGTTTCGCAGACCCTCGCCGAACTGATCGAGAATATTTCCGCGGCGACTCGCCATCAGGCCGATTCGGCGACTGGCGTCGCCGGCAAGATGCAGGACATTCTGCGCGTCACCGAGCAGACCACGGCGGGTACGCAAAGGACGGCGACCGCGGTCGGCGAACTGGCCGGCCTGGCCACCGAGCTCAAGAGTTCGGTGGCCGGCTTCAAGGTCGACTGATTGCCGACGCCGAAGATCGGAGAGATTTGCCCCATGAATGTCGTGACCCAATTCGACGTCGGCCCGCTCAACTGGGTCAAGAACGAGATCGACCTGGCGCTGGCGCGCGCCGACCAGGCGCTGCAGCAGTTTGCCGCAGGCGGCGAACAGACGCAGCTCAAGTTCTGCGGTACGCACCTGCACCAGGTTCAGGGTGCACTGACCATCGTCGGTCTCGACGGCGTCACCCAGTTTGCCGAGGCGCTCGAATCGCTGATTGCGGCACTCGCGCAGCGCCCGCCGGATGATGATGCGGTCGCGCTTGCCCGGCGCGCCCTGGCGACCATCGGCCATTACCTTGACGATCTGGTCGGCGGCCAGCCCAACCAGCCGTTGCGGCTGCTCTCGATCTACCGTGAAGTGCAGGCGGCGCGCGGCCTGGAAGGTGCAGCGGCGAGCGATCTGTTTTTCCCCGACTTGAGCGTGCGTCCGCCGCGTCGTCAAAACGCGGCCCATGCCATGACGGGAGGCAAGCTTGCCGGGTTTCTGCGTCACGAACGCTCGCGCTTCCAGCACGGCTTGCTCGGTTGGCTGCGCGCGCCGCAGGACCACGGCGCCATCAGCGAAATGCTCAGCGCCGTCAGGCGCATCGAAGAAACCCAGGAGGCGGCGTCGGCGCGTTCCTTCTGGTGGGTCGCCACCGCTTTTTTGAGCGCGCTGGCCGACGGGGGACTGCCGACTGACGCCAATGTCAAGCCGCTGTGCGCGCGAATCGATCTGCAGATTCGCCGGCTGCTCGAAGGCTCGGCCAATGTCGCCGAACGCTTGCTGCGCGATGTCCTCTATCAGGTCGCCAGCGCCGACAGCCACAGTGCTGCGGTGCAGGGCGTCAAGGACGCCTACCAGCTGCCGACGCTGATCCCGACCGGCGAAACGGTCGCTCCGGCGCCTGAAGAAACCGTGTTGCGCCATTTGCGCGAGGTGGTCACGGCGACCGAGGAGGCCTGGAACAAGTACTGCGCGGGAACGCTGCAGGCGCTGCCGCTGTTTGCCGAGAATGCCAACGCGCTGTCGGCGGTGATCGACCAACTGGGTCACACCGATTACCGTCGTTTGGCGCAGGCGATTGCCGCGGCCGCCCACTGGCTGGCCGAGGACAGCCGCCGTCATTCGGACGCGCTGGCGATGGAAATCGCGACGGCGATTCTGCTGGCGCAGAATGCGCAGGAAAATTTCCGCCGGCTGGGCGGCGATTTCGCGCACCAGGTCGACGTCACCGTCGCGCGAATTCATGGCTGCCTGGCGGGCAACCCGCCGCAGCCGGGGTCGGAAATTCCGCTGCTCGACGAAATGTCGCGCCAGGCGCAGGAGAAATTGCTGGTCGGGCAGGTCGCCAGGGAGATCCAGAGCAATCTGGCGCAGATCGAGCAGGTGCTCGATGGCTTCTTCCGCGATGTCACCAAGCGCTCCGACCTCATCAGCCTGGACGTGGCGTTTGCGCAGATCGCCGGCGCCTTGTCGATGATGCGCCACGATGACGCGGTCGCCGCCGTGCGCCAATGCGCTGCACAAATCGAGCGCTTTGCCGATGCCGATTACGTGGCGCAGGACGATGATTTCGAACGCGTCGCCAGTCAGCTGTCGCTGATCGGCTTCTTTATCGATACCTTGCCGCACGGCGATCGCGACTTCGCCAGCTTCGTGCGGCAGATGCAGTCCGGCGCGGCGCCCGAGGTCGAGGAAAGCGAAGCGTCCGCGGCCGAATCGCCGAGTATCACAGTTGAACAGGATGTCGCGCGGCAGAAGCTCGAAACGCATGCGCTGCTTGGCGCGCTCAAGCAGCAGCCCGATCACCCGGGCTTGCGCGAGGAAATAAAGAGCAGCCTGTCGGCGCTCAAAAAAGACGCCGATCTGGTTGCCGACAGCGCGCTCGGCGAGCAAGCCAAGGCCATGCTGTCGATGCTGGCGGCGGGCGAGGACGCCGCGCCGCAAATCGATCGCGCGATGGCGACGCTCAAGCCGCTGGAAGCGCTTGAGCCGTCGGCGCAAACCATTCAGTTGGCGCAGGCCAGCAGCGAAGAAATCGACGCCGAATTGCTCGGTATCTTCCTCGAAGAGGCCCACGAAGTTCTGGCGACGATCGCTGAAAACCTGCGCGAGCTTTCTGCGCAAGCGCATGACGGTGAGCGATTGACGACCATTCGCCGCGCTTTTCATACACTCAAGGGCAGCGGACGAATGGTTGGGCTCAAGGACCTGGGCGAGGCGGCGTGGGCGGTCGAGCAAACGCTCAATCTATGGCTGCGGCAGGAACTCGAAGTCGGCGCGCCGATTCTCGACCTGTTGACGCAGGCGCATACGCTGTTCGCGCGCTGGGTCTGGCAGCTCGAGACCCGCACTGGCAAGGCGCCCGATCCGGGGCCGCTGATCGCGCTCGCCGAGTCGCTGCGGAGCGGCCGCGAGGAGACGTCAGGCGAACCGGGCGTAGTCGAGGCGGCGCCGAAAGCCGTCGAGTCGCCAGCGCCGAGCGCCGAAATCATCGCCTTCCCCACCGCGCCGCCGGCGAGCGAAGGGAACGTCGATCTGGAGACCATCGAACTGCCTGAAGTCGCGGCTGAACCGGCGCCGGCCGAAGAGCAGTCGGCAGCGGCGCGGCCGTTGCGCATTTCGATTTCGCCTATCCTTTACGATATTTTTTCCGAGGAGGCGCGCGCTCATCTGGCGACGCTGCAGACCGAACTCGCGGTGCTCGAAAAGGATCAATCGACGCCGACGCCGCACGCGATGTATCGCGCGGCGCATACGCTGGCCGGAATTTCGGCAACCGTCGGCATCGTACCGGTCAACCAGCTGGGACTGGCGCTTGAACACGCGCTGCTGCGTCGCGACAACTCGGCGCAATGCGCCAACCTTGAATCGCTGGGGACCATCAGGCAGGCGGTCGGCGAGCTTGAGCTGATGCTTTCGGCGCTGGCGCAAAGACATGAACCCGAAGTGCGCCGCGAACTGATCGCGGCGCTCGAAGCGCTTTATCCGGCGCAGGCCGTCGCTGCGCACGAGGCGCCGAGCGTCGATCACGAGGCTGCCGTGCCGGCCATGCCGCCGGCAGCGAGCCCGCTGCTGCCGCTGACCGACGAGATCGACGAACAACTGCTGCCGATCTTCCTCGAGGAAGCGCTTGACCTCGCGCAGAGCATCAGCCGCGAGTTGCGGGCCTGGCGCAGTGCGCCGGCCAATAATGAGAGCGTGCGTCTGCTCGAGCGCTTGCTGCATACGCTCAAGGGCAGCGCGCGCATGGCCGGGGCGATGAACCTCGGCGAAATCGCGCACGCCATCGAGACGCGCGTCGAACAGGCCGCCGGCCGCGCGACGCTCGAGCTGATCGACGAGATCGACGGCGACTTCGACGCCGTATTGCAGATCATCGAACGTCTGCAACGCGGCGAAACACTCGATCAGCCGCCGCCGATCGACGCGGCGCCGGTCGCGCCGGTGGTCGACGAAGCCGCGGGCGCGGCGGTCGCCGTCGAACGCCGTGTCGAGCCCGGACGCGTCGGCGGAACGGGCGAAACCGTCGCTGCGGCGCCGCGTGCGACATTGCGCGTACGCGCCGATCTGATCGATCGGCTGGTCAACGAAGCCGGCGAATTGTCGATTGCGCGCGCGCGCATCGAGGGCGAGATGCGCAGCCTCAAGGGCTCGCTTCTCGACCTGACCGAGAACGTCATTCGTCTGCGTCGGCAGTTGCGGGAAATCGAGATTCAGTCCGAGTCGCAAATGCAGTCGCGCAGCGTGCAGCCCGACGAACAGCATGCAGGCTTCGATCCGCTCGAATTCGATCGCTTCACGCGCTTCCAGGAACTGACGCGGATGATGGCCGAGTCGGTCAACGACGTCGCCACGGTGCAGCAGAACCTGCTCAAGAACCTCGACGACGCCAATGCCGCGATTTTGGCGCAGGCGCGCTTAAACCGTGACCTGCAGCAGCAGCTGATGGGCGTGCGCATGGTGCCCTTCGGAACGCTGGCCGATCGGCTCTACCGCATCGTTCGGCAAACCTCCAAGGAGCTCGGCAAGCGCGCCAACCTGGAAATTTCCGGCAGTCAGGTCGAACTCGACCGCAGCGTGCTCGACAAGATCGGCGCGCCGCTCGAGCATCTGCTGCGCAACGCCATCGTGCACGGTCTTGAGCCGCGCGAGGTGCGTCTCGCGCAGGGCAAAGCGGAGATCGGCGAACTGTCGCTGGCGCTCAAGCAGGAGGGCAACGAAATCATCATCGCCTTCCGCGACGATGGCGCCGGGCTCGACTACGAGCGGATTCGCGCGCGCGCCATTGCCGTCGGCTTGCTCGCTGCGGATGACGATGCCGATCCGGCGCGGCTTGCCGAATTGATCTTCACTCCCGGCTTTTCGACCGCCAGCGCGCTGTCGCAGGTCGCCGGCCGCGGCATCGGCATGGATGTGGTCAAGACCGAGGTCGCGCGCCTTGGCGGGCGCGTCGAGATCGCGTCGACGGCCGGGCAGGGGACCGAGTTTCGCCTTTACATCCCGCTCACGCTGGCGCTCACCAAGGCGCTGCTGGTGCGTGCCGGCAGCCGGCGTTACGCGATCCCGTCGGTAATGATCGAGCAGGTGCTCGATCTCAAGGACGCGGCGCTCGCCAAAATTCGCGACGCCGGACGTGCCGAATGGATGGGTCATCACTATCCGTTCAGCTACCTGCCGCAGTTGCTCGGCGAGATCCAGACGCTGCCCGAATTGCACCGCCAGTACTGGGTGCTGCTGCTGCGCAGCGGCAGCCGTCGCGTCGCGGTGCAGGTCGACGAGCTGCAGGGCAACGAGGAAATCGTCGTCAAGAACATCGGTGCGCAGCTGGCCCGGGTGATCGGTATCGATGGCGCGACCGTGCTGGCCAACGGCCAGGTGGTGCTGATCGTCAACCCGGTCGCGCTGTCGACGCGCGCCCCGTTGGCCGTCGCGCCGGCGCCGACCGCGGCACCCGCGCGTCCGGCAGGCGAGGTGGCTGCCGCCAGCTTGCCGACGGTGATGGTGGTCGACGATTCGCTGACCGTACGCAAGATCTCCGGGCGCTTGCTGGCGCGCGAAGGCTATCAGGTGATTACCGCCAAGGACGGCGTCGATGCGCTCGAGCAACTGCTCGACGTCGTTCCCGACGTGATGCTGGTCGATATCGAGATGCCGCGCATGGACGGTTTCGACCTGACGCGCAACATCCGCGCCGACGCGCGCCTCAAGGCGGTGCCGATCATCATGATCACCTCGCGCATCGCCGAGAAGCACCGCGCCTATGCCTTCGAGGTCGGCGTCAACGACTACCTGGGCAAACCCTATCAGGAAGACGACCTGCTGCAGCGGGTCGCCACCTACGTCGCGTCGTCGCGCACCTGAGCTTTGACCACGGCGTAGCGTGCTAGCGTCTGCAGTCGCGCCTGGCCGTGATCAACGAGCGGCGCCGGGGTGTCGCGTCCGATCACGACGCCGCACGCGGATTGCTCGGCAGCGCTCATCAGCCACGGTGCGTGGATGAAGCGGTCGGGAACGCTGGCCAGTTCCGGCAGGTAGCGGCGGATGAAGCGGCCGTCCGGATCGAAGCGTTGCGACTGCGTCAGCGGATTGAAAATTCGGAAGTAGGGCTGCGCGTCGCAGCCGCTCGACGCGGCCCATTGCCAGCCGCCGTTGTTGGCGGCCAGGTCGAAATCGTTGAGCTGCCGCGCGAACCAGGCTTCGCCACGCCGCCAGTCGATTCCCAGGTCCTTGCACAGAAACGAGGCGACGACCATGCGCAAGCGGTTGTGCATATAGCCGCTGCTGCGCAATTGGCGCATCGCCGCATCGACCAGCGGATAACCGGTGCGCGCCGCGCACCAGGCAGCAAACAGCTCTTCGGCGTGCTCGCCCTGTCGCCAGGCGATGGCGTCGTAGGCGGGCTTGAACGCGCGTTGCGCAACGTGCGGGAAGTGATCGAGAATCATAAAGTAGAAGTCGCGCCAGATCAGTTCGGCAAGCCAGGTCGCCGCGCCAGCCGCGCCACGCAGCGCGCCGCTGGCGATCGCCAGCGACACCAGTTCGCGCGGCGAAACGGTGCCAAAGCGCAGGTGGACCGAGAGATACGAGACGCCCTTGAGCGCCGGATAGTCGCGCGTTTGCGCATAGTCGGCGAGGCGCTGCCTGAAGTCGTCGATCAGCCGCTTGGCACCGGACATTCCGGTAGCGATTCCGATCTGGCGCAGATCGCTCGCTGCGAAGCCGATCTGCGCCAGCGACGGAACGCCATTGGCCAGCGCGCCGGCGACCAGTTGGCCGCGATCGGTGGCGTGCAGCGCATGATCGTCGTCGGTGAGCCGCTTGAGCCAGGCGTTCTTGTACGGCGTGAACACCGTGTAGGGACGACCGGCCTGCGTCAGCACCTCGGCGCCGTCGAAAATGACCTGGTCCTTGAACGACTCGAAACCGATCCCGTGCTCGCACAGCGCGGCGGCGACCGCCGCGTCGCGCGCCTTGGCCTGCGGCTCGTAGTCGCGGTTGACGAACACCGCATCGACGCCCAATTCGCGCGCCAGTCGAGGAATCTCGCTGGTCGCCAGCGCATGACGAACGATCAGTCCGCCGCCGCGTGCACGCAGCGCGAGGTCGAGTTCAGCGAGCGACTCGCGAATGAATTCGACCCGGCGATCTCCTGGTGTCGGCAGCGCGTCGAGGATCTCGCGGTCGAAGACGAAGGCGCAATAAACGCGCCGCGCGCGCCGCAGAGCCTCGGCGAGCGCCGCATGATCGGTATCGCGCAGGTCGCGACGAAACCAGACAAGCACGGTATCGAGCATTGATTACCTTTGTGTCGACCACGGCCGGCGACTAAAATAGCGTCATTATGAAGCGCTTGAACCTCACCGACCATTTTCTGATCGCCATGCCGACGATGGAAGACCCGTATTTTTCGAAATCGCTGATCTACATCGCCGAGCACAACGACCAGGGCGCGCTCGGGATCATCGTCAATCGCCCGATCAACATGACTCTGGCAACGCTCTTCGAAAAGATCGAGGTGCCCATCGAATCCCCGGAGCTGGCCAATCTGCCGGTGTTCTTCGGCGGGCCGGTACAGACCGATCGCGGTTTTGTTCTGCATCGCCCGGTCGGCGCCTGGCAATCGACGCTGGCGGTCACTCAGGAGGTCGGCCTGACCAGTTCGCGCGATGTGCTGCAGGCCGTCGCGCGCGACGGCGAGCCGCACGAAATCATGGTCAGCCTCGGCTACTCGGGATGGGGCGCCGGTCAGCTCGAAAACGAGCTGGCGCAGAACGCCTGGCTGACCGTTCCGGCCGAGCCTTTCATCCTGTTCGACCTGCCGTGCGAGGAAAGGCTGCCGTCGGCGATGGAAATGCTCGGTATCGATTTCATTCATCTTGCCGGACAAGCCGGGCATGCCTGAGTCAGCGAAGCGTCAGCAGGGCACGGTACTGGCCTTCGATTTCGGTGAAAAACGCATTGGCGTCGCGGTCGGCGAGTGGGAATTGGCTCAGGCGCATCCGCTGACGACGATACACGGCGAGGCCAACGTCGAGCGCTTTGCCGCGATCGCCGCGCTGATCAGCGAGTGGCAGCCGGTCAGCCTGGTGGTCGGCTTGCCGCTCGCGCTCGATGGCAGCGCGCATGCCATGAGCGCGCGTTGCACGCGCTTCGCCAACCAGCTGCGTGGCCGTTTCGGTCTGCCCGTTGATTACGCCGAAGAGCGGCTGACGTCGGTCGAAGCTGAAGAAAAGCTGCGCGAAAACGGCCACCGCGGGCGAAACGCCAAAGAACACATCGACGCGATGGCCGCCCAGATCATCCTGCAGTGCTACTTTGAAGGCGCTGCCGAATCTCCTTTTCAAGACACCAAGGATCCACATGCCCCTCTCCAAATTACCTGACGCCGAAGCGCAATGCGCGCAACTGGCAGATCTCATCCGTCCGCAGCTGCAGGCCAACACCCTGCTCGTCGGGATTCACAGCGGCGGCGCCTGGATTGCGCGCCGGCTCAACGAACTGCTGGGTCTGCCCGGCGAAATCGGGCTGATCGACGTCTCGTTCTACCGCGATGATTTCGGCGCCAAGGGATTGCACCCGCAAGTCAAGCCGACGTCGATTCCGTTCGACGTCGAAGGCCGCTCGCTGATTCTCGTCGATGACGTGCTCTATACGGGGCGGACGACGCGCGCGGCGATCAACGAACTGTTCGACTACGGCCGTCCGGCGAGCATCAAGCTCGCCGTTCTCGCCGATCGCGGCGGCCGCGAGCTGCCGATCTGCGCGCAGTTCTGCACCTGGTATCCGGTGCTCGACGCTGGCGAAGAAATCGTTCTCGAGCCCGACGCTGCCGGGCGTCTGCACTGGAGGCGTGCCGATCATGGCTAATCCCGCACCGACACTGCATCACAATCCACAGCTCAACGCCGGGGGCGAACTGACGCACCTGCTGTCGACCGACGGTTTGCCGCGCCAATCGCTGATTCAGATCCTCGACACCGCGTCGAGCTTCCTCGAAGTTTCCGACCGCGACGTCAAGAAGGTTCCGCTATTGCGCGGCAAGAGCGTCTTCAACCTCTTCTTCGAGAATTCGACGCGCACCCGAACGACCTTCGAGATCGCCGCCAAGCGGCTGTCGGCCGACGTCATCAATCTCGACGTCGCGCGTTCGTCGACGGCCAAGGGCGAAACGCTGCTCGACACCATCGACAACCTGGTCGCCATGCACGCCGACATGTTCGTCGTCAGGCACGCCGAGTCCGGCGCGCCCTACCTGATCGTCGATCACCTGCGCCGCCTCGGCCGCTCGGACGTGCACGTGGTCAACGCCGGCGACGGGCGGCACGCGCACCCGACGCAGGCGCTGCTCGATATGTACACCATCCGGCACTACAAGAAGGACTTTTCCAACCTGCGGGTGGCGATCGTCGGCGACATCCTGCATTCGCGCGTCGCGCGCTCGGACATTCACGCGCTGACCACGCTCGGCGTTCCCGAGGTGCGCGCCGTCGGCCCGCAAACGCTGTTGCCGACCGCCATCGAAAAAATGGGCGTGCAGGTCTTCAACAAGCTCGAGGACGGTCTCAAGGACTGCGACGTGGTGATCATGCTGCGCCTGCAGAACGAACGCATGAACGGCGCCTTGCTGCCTTCGGCGCGCGAGTATTTTCAATGCTACGGGCTGACGCCGGAACGCTTGGCGCTGGCCAAGTCCGACGCCATCGTGATGCACCCCGGGCCGATGAATCGCGGCGTCGAAATCGATTCGCGGGTCGCCGACGGTCCGCAGGCGGTGATTTTGCCGCAGGTGACCTTCGGCATCGCGGTACGCATGGCGGTGATGAGCATTGTGGCGGGGAACTGAACGATGAACGACCAATTGAGTATGCAGATTCATATCAAAGGCGGTCGCCTGATCGACCCCAAAGCGGCGATCGACAAACAGCTCGATCTATTCATTGTCAACGGGCGCGTCGCCGCGCTCGGGCAGATGCCCGCCGGCTTTGCCGCGCAGCGCACCATCGACGCTGCCGGCAAGATCGTCTGTCCGGGCTTCGTCGATCTGTCGTCGCGGCTTGCCGGCCTCGAATCCGAGCTCGCCGCGGCGGTCGCCGGCGGCGTCACCGCGGTCGCCTGTCCGCCCGACACCAAGCCGCCGCTCGACGAGCCGGGTCTCGTCGAACGCCTGGTGCGGCGCAGCGAAACGCTGGGGCTGGCGCGCGTCTTGCCGATCGGTGCGCTGACCCAGCAGCTCGACGGCGAGAGGCTCGCCGAAATGACCAGCCTGACACGCGCCGGTTGCATCGCCTTCTCGCAGGCCAAGAAGCCGATCTACGACACTCAGATCCTGCTGCGCGCGATGCAGTACGCGGCGACCTTCGATTACGCGATCCGTCTCTGGCCGCAGGATCACTATCTCGCGCGCGACGGCGTTGCCCACGACGGCGAGGTCGCTTCGCGCCTGGGACTCGCCGGAATTCCCGTCTGCGCCGAGACGGTGGCGATCGCCACCGCCTTGCACCTGGCGCAGGAAACCGGTGTCCGCCTGCACCTGGCACGCCTGTCTTCGGCGGCCGGCGTCGCGCTGGTGCGCGAGGCCAAGCGCAACGGCGTCAAGGTGACGTGCGACGTGGCGATTCACTACCTGCATCTTTCGGAAGTCGATATCGGCTACTTCGACAGCATGGCGCGCTTCGACCCGCCGCTGCGTTCGGGAAGCGACCGCGCGGCGCTGCGTGCCGCCGCCGCCGACGGCTTGGCGGCGGTTTGCTCGGACCACACGCCGATCGATGCCGACGGCAAGCAACTGCCTTTTGCCGAAGCGCTGCCCGGCGCCACCGGGCTCGAACTGCTGCTGCCCTTGTTGCTCAAATGGGCCGCCGAAGAAAAGCTGCCGCTCGCCACCGCGCTGGCGCGAGTGACCTGCGATCCGGCGGCGATCATGGGCGTCGACGGCGGTTCGCTGGCGGTCGGCGACCCCGCCGACGTCTGCCTCTTCGACCCCGACGAGCCTTGGGTGGTGACGCCGCAGGCCTTGCGCAGCCAGGGCAAGAACACGCCGTTCATGGGCTACGAGATGGCCGGTCGAGTGCATGCGACGCTGGTCGGCGGTCGCGTCGTCTTCGAAATTTGAGCTAGAAAAAAGCGATTGGCCACGGCGGGCACGGCGAACACAGCGAGAAGACAAAGATTCGAATCAAGGTCATCGCTGGGCAATGCCGAACGAAGACTTAAAAATCGAGGTTATTCGCCGTGCCCGCCGTGTCGCCGTGGTGATAGTTTCTACTCCTGCGGCAGCAGGCGCGCCACCGTATCGGCGGGCGCGCCGGTCACTTCGAGCACCTTGCGGCGCGAGGTCTGGCCGCTTTTGAGACTGACCGCCGACTTGGCGAGTCCGAGCCGGTCGGCGACGAAAGCGATCAGCGCGGCGTTGGCCTTGCCGTCGACCGGCGGCGCGGCGAGGCGGATCTTGAGCGCGTCGCCGTGTATGCCGGCGACCTCGGTCTTCTTGGCGCCGGGCTGGATGTGCAGGGTCAGCGTCGTTTGCCGCTCGCCCTGACGCAGCCAGAGCGCGCTCATCAGAGGAAGATGAGCAGCAACTGCGCCAGCAGGATGGCGATCAGCGGCGACAGGTCGATCGCCGCGATCGGCGGAACGATTCGCCGGATCGGGTCGAGGAAGGGGCGGGTCAACTGCGCCAGTGGCTCAGAGATCGGAGAGTAGGCGGCAACCCAGGAGAGCACGGCCTGCAGGATCAGTGCGCCGATCAGCAGGTAGACGCTGATGCGCAGCGTCGCCAGCACCGCTTTCCAGGCAATCAGCGCGAGCACGTCGCCGCTTGCTGCCATGTCGAGTCCGCCGCGCAGTGAAAAGACCGCAAACAGCAGCACGACCTGCAGCAGGTAGGCCGGCACCAGGCTAGCCAAATCGAGGCCGAACAGCCCGGGCAGCAGGCGGCGCAGCGGCAGCACCAGCCAGTTGGTGAGCTGCACGACAAAGGCGCCGACCTGATTGCGGAACGACACGCGGAACGCCTGCATGTAAAAACGCAACAGCAGCGCGAAGGTCACAAAGCCGACCAGCGTGTCGAGCAGGAATAGTCCGGCTTGCGTGAGCATGCTCAATCCTTGCCGAGCAATTCGCCGAGCTCGCCGCCGCGCGCGTTGGCCGCCAGCGCACCGGCGATGATGCCGTCCTTGACGCCGGCGGCGGCCATCGCCAGCAAGGCCGCTTCGGTCGTTCCGCCTTTTGACGTGACGCGTTCGCGCAGCACGCTCGCCGCTTCGTCGGACTGCGCCGCCAGCTTGGCTGCGCCGAGCGTCGTCTCGATCGCCAGTTGGCGCGCCTGGCGGTCGGTGAAGCCGAGTTCGACCGCCGCCTGCTGCAGCGCTTCGATGAACAGAAAGACGTAGGCCGGGCCGCTGCCCGAAATTGCGGTGACGGCGTCGATCTGCGATTCTTCGGCAACCCACAGCGTGCTGCCGACCGCCTGCAAAACGCGCTCGGCGCCCAATCTCTCAGCTTCCGAGACGGTGGGCAGCGCAAACAATCCGGTGACGCCGGAGCTGATCAGCGCCGGGGTGTTGGGCATGGCGCGTACCAGCTTGTCGTAACCGTCCAGCCAGCGTGACAGGTCGGACAGGCGCAAGCCGGCAGCGATGCTGATGATCAGCTGTTGCTTGAGGTGCGGGCGCAGCGACGCGCAGGCGACGCGCATCTGTTGCGGCTTGACCGCCAGCAACAGCGCGTCGCAGTTCAAGGCGACCGCGTCGGGCTCGGCGTAACAGCGCACGCGGTGATCCTTTTCAAGCCGCGCGCGGCCCGCTTCGTTGATTTCGATCACGGCGATTTCGCCGGCCGGAAAGCCTTGATTGAGCAGGCCACCGATCAACGCGCTGGCCATGTTGCCGCCGCCCAGGAAGGTTATTTTCATGTTGTGCTTCTTTCACCAAAAATTGCGCTGCCCACGCGCACGATCGAGGCGCCCTCGGCGATCGCCGCTTCGAGGTCGTGGCTCATTCCGATCGACAGCGTGTCGAGCGCCAGGCCGTCGCATTTCAATTGTTCAAAAACCTCGCGCAATCGCGCGAACGCTTGCCGCTGCTGCAAAAAATCATCCGTTGGCGCCGGAATTGCCATCAGACCGCGCAGTTTGACGCGCGGTAGCGCTGCCACCTGGCGCGCCAGATCGCCCACTTCGCCGACCGCGACGCCGCTCTTCGAGGCCTCGCCGCTGATGTTGACCTGCAGGCAGACCTGCAACGGCGGCAGTGATTCGGGCCGTTGTTCGGAGAGCCGCTGCGCGATCTTGAATCGATCGACCGAATGCACCCAGTCGAAGTTTTCGGCGACCGCGCGCGTCTTGTTGCTTTGCAGCGGACCGATGAAGTGCCACTGCAGCCCCAGCGCAACCAACTCGGTCGCCTTGTCGACGCCTTCCTGCACATAGTTCTCGCCGAACGCGCGCTGTCCTGCGGCGGCGGCTTCGCGAACCACCGAGGCTGGCCAGGTCTTGCTGACGGCGAGCAGCGTGATCGCAGCGGGGTCTCGTCCAGACTTGCGGGCGGCTTCGTCGATGCGCGCGATAACGGCTTGCAGCTTAGCGGAAATAGTAGTCATAATCAGCGTTGCCGGAATGCCGCGAAGTATAGCACCGTGCCCTGCCCCTCGCTCTAGGATGATCCCCGATGGATATCACTGAATTGCTGGCCTTTAGTGTCAAAAACAAGGCGTCTGACCTGCACCTTTCGTCGGGCCTGCCGCCGATGATCCGCGTGCATGGCGACGTGCGGCGAATCAATCTGCCGGCGATGGAACACAAGGACGTTCATGCGATGGTCTATGACATCATGAACGATGGTCAGCGCAAGCACTACGAAGAGACGCTCGAGTGCGACTTTTCGTTCGAAATTCCCAATCTGGCGCGTTTCCGCGTCAATGCCTTCGTCCAGAACCGCGGCGCGGCGGCGGTTTTTCGCACCATTCCATCGAAGATCCTGTCGCTCGAGGATCTCAACTGTCCGAAGATCTTCAAGGACATCGCCGAGTATCCGCGCGGCATCGTGCTGGTCACCGGACCGACCGGTTCGGGCAAGTCGACGACGCTGGCGGCGATGGTCAACCACATCAACGAAAACCAACACGCGCACATCCTGACCGTCGAGGATCCGATCGAGTTCGTGCACGAATCGAAGAAGTGTCTGATCAACCAGCGCGAAGTCGGGCCGCATACGCTGTCGTTCGCCAACGCGCTGCGCTCGGCGTTGCGCGAAGATCCGGATGTCATCTTGGTCGGCGAAATGCGCGACCTGGAGACGATTCGCCTGGCGCTGACCGGCGCCGAGACCGGTCACCTGGTCTTCGGCACCGTGCACACGTCGAGCGCGGCCAAGACCATCGACCGCGTCGTCGACGTTTTTCCGGCGGCCGAAAAGGATATGGTTCGTTCGATGTTGTCCGAGTCGCTGCGCGCGGTGATTTCGCAAACGCTGCTCAAGACCAAGGACGGCACGGGGCGGGTCGCGGCGCACGAAATCATGGTCGGCACGCCGGCGATCCGCAACCTGATCCGTGAAAACAAGGTCGCGCAGATGTATTCGGCGATCCAGACCGGCGCCCAGCTGGGAATGCAGACGCTCGATCAGAATCTGCTCGAGCTGGTTCGCCGCAACGTCGTCTCGTCGGTCGAGGCGCGCAGCAAGGCGGCCAACAAAGAGAACTTTCCTGGCGCCTAGCCGAGGGGGAATCGATGGAACGCGATCAGGCACTCAAATTCATGCACGACCTGCTGCGGCTGATGACGCAGAAGAACGGTTCGGACCTCTTCATCACCGCCAACTTCCCGCCGGCGATCAAGGTCGATGGCAAGGTGACGCCGGTCTCCAATCAAATCCTGGCGGCGGGGCACACCGCCGAGCTCGCGCGTTCGATCATGAACGACCGACAGGCCGCCGAATTCGAATCGACCAAGGAATGCAACTTCGCGATCTCGCCTTCGGGGATCGGGCGCTTCCGCGTCAATGCGCTGATCCAGCAGGGGCGGGTGGCGGTGATTCTGCGCACCATCAATCTGACGATCCCGACGCTCGAAGAGCTCGGTCTGCCGGGCGTGCTCAAGGACATCGCGATGACCAAGCGCGGGCTGGTGATCTTCGTCGGCGGCACCGGCACCGGCAAGACGACGTCGCTGGCGGCGCTCGTCGATCACCGCAACAAGAATAGTCACGGCCACATCATCACCATCGAAGACCCGATCGAATTCATCCACGACCACAAGGGCTGCATCGTCACGCAGCGTGAAATCGGCGTCGACACCGACTCGTGGGAAGTCGCGCTCAAGAACACCCTGCGTCAGGCGCCCGATGTCATCCTGATGGGCGAGATTCGCGACCGCGCAACGATGGACCACGCGGTGGCCTTCGCCGAAACCGGCCACCTGTGCCTGGCGACGCTGCACGCCAACAGTTCCAACCAGGCGATCGACCGCATCATCAACTTTTTCCCCGAGGAGCGCCGCCACCAGTTGCTGATGGATCTTTCGCTCAACCTGCGCGCGCTGGTCTCGCAGCGGCTGCTCGCCAAGAAGGACGGCAAGGGGCGGGTGGCAGCGATCGAGATCATGCTCAACTCGCCGCTGATCGCCGACCTGATCTTCAAGGGCGAAGTGCACGAGATCAAGGAGATCATGAAGAAATCGCGCGAACTCGGCATGCAGACCTTCGACCAGGCTCTGTTCGATCACTACGAGGGCGGCCGCATCACCTACGAGGACGCGCTGCGCAACGCCGATTCGATCAACGACCTGCGCTTGCAGATCAAGCTCCACGGCAAGGAGTCGAAGGACCGTGACCTCAACTCGGGGATCGGCCACCTCGAGGTCGTCTGAACGCCGCCGTCAAATCATTCGATCGCGCTGTGCCAGCGCCGGGAACAGGCGCAGCCAGCTGAGCGCGACCAATACGGTGCCGATGCCGCCGAGAATTACCGAGCCCTGCGGTCCGAGCAGCGCCGCGGTGGCGCCTGACTCGAATTCGCCGAGCTGGTTGGACGCGCCGATGAAGATGGTATTGACCGAGGCGACGCGGCCGCGCATGGCGTCGGGCGTTTCCAGCTGGGTCAGCGTCTGCCGTGTCACCACGCTGATCGTATCCGCCGCCCCGGTGATCGCCAGCGCGGCGAGCGACAGTCCAAAGTGCGTCGATACGCCAAAGACCACGGTGGCGGCGCCGAACAGCGCGACCGCGGCCAACAGCCGGTGGCCGACGCGGCGCTGCAGCGGCCAGCGCGTCAGCACCAGCGACATGGCCAGCGCGCCGAAGGCCGGCGCCGAGCGCAACAGGCCGAGGCCGACCGGCCCGCTATGCAGGATGTCGCGCGCATAGATCGGCAGCAGCGCGGTGGCGCCTCCCAGTAACACGGCGAACAGATCGAGCGACATCGCCCCGAGCAGGACCTGGCGCTGCCAGACGTAGGCGACGCCGGCGAAGACGGTTCGCCAGCTGGCGGGTGAAGCGGTTGCTCTTTGCTGCAGATAGCGTACGGCCAGCGTCAGCGCGCACGAGAGCAGCGACAGCAATGCGCCGCAGACGTAGACGGTCGTCGCTCCCGCCGCGTAGAGCACGCCGCCGAGCGCCGGGCCGCAGATGATCGCCGCCTGAACGCCGCTGCTGCTCAGCGCGATGGCGCGCGGCAGCAGTTCATGCGCTACCAGTTGGGGCGTCAATGCCTGCTGCGCCGGCATCTGGAAAGCGCGCACCACGCCGAGCACGACCGAGATCAGCAGGATCAGTTCGCGCGTCGCGAAGCCGCCGTGGGTGGCGGCGACCAGCAGCAGCGCGATGCTCGCCTGGGTCGCCATGCAGGCAGCGAAGATGCGGCCACGGTGATGGCGGTCGACCAGGTGACCGGCGGGAAGCGCCATCAGCAGCGCCGGGACGAACTGAAACAGACCGACCAGCCCGAGGTCCCAGGCGCTCGATGTGATGTCGTACATCTGCCAGGCGACCGCCACCGTCAGCATCTGGTTGGCCGTGGTGCCGGCCACCCGGGCCAGCCAGAAACGAACGAATTGGCGCTGGGCGAAGAGTTCGGCGAGCTTGGTTTTTACCATCGCGCGATTCTAGCAGGCGCGCCCTGCGCCCGCCGAATCACGCGCTGCGTTTCGTCGGCGGCGTTCAGGCGGCCTTGGCGCTCTTGGCGGCGGCGTTGAGTCGATTGGCGCCGCTCACCAGTGCCTTGATCGACGCGGTGACGATGTTGGCGTCGAGGCCGACGCCGTAGCATTCGCGCTCGCTGCCGGCCTGCATCACCTCCATGAAGGCGCTGGCCTTGGCGTCGCCACCCTCGCGGCTGCTACCCAACGAACGCTCTTCGTAGCTGCGCACCTGCAGCGCGATACCGGCCTTGCGCAGGGCGTGTACCGCGGCGTCGATCGGGCCGTTGCCCTCGCCTGTGAATTCCTGCGTCTTGCCGTCGATCTGCAGCGTCAGCTTGATGCCTTGAGCTTCGCCGTCCTCGAACAGGTGGTGTCTGACGTAACGCAGCGGGGTGGTGGTATTGAGATAGGTTTTGGCGAACAGCTCCCAGATGTCGGCGGCTTCCATTTCGCCGCCGTGCTGGTCGGTGTAATGCTGCACTTCACCCGAAAATTCGACCTGCAGCCGGCGCGGCATGACGACGCCGTATTCGGTCTCGAGCAGATAGGCGACGCCGCCCTTGCCCGACTGGCTGTTGATGCGGATCACCGAGTCGTAGCTGCGCCCGAGGTCGGCCGGGTCGATCGGCAGGTAGGGCAGATTCCACTGGGCATCGAGCTCCTGCGCGGTAAAGCCCTTCTTGATCGCATCCTGATGCGATCCGGAGAAGGCGGTGAACACCAGGTCGCCGACGTAGGGATGGCGCGGGTGGATCGGCATCTGCGTGCAGTGCTCGAAGTGCCGCGCCACGGCGTTGATGTCCGAGAAGTCGAGATGGGGCGACACGCCCTGCGTGTAGAGATTGAGCGCCAGCGTCACCAGATCGACGTTGCCGGTACGTTCGCCGCTGCCGAACAGGCAACCTTCGACGCGGTCGGCGCCGGCCATCAGCCCGAGTTCGGCGGCGGCGACCGCGGTGCCGCGGTCGTTGTGCGGATGCAGACTGATGATGATGCTGTCGCGGCGCGCCAGGTGGCGGTGCATCCACTCGATCTGATCGGCATAGACGTTGGGCGTCGCCATTTCGACCGTGGTCGGCAGGTTGAGGATGATCTTGCGCTCGGGCGTCGCGTCCCAGGCCGCGGTTACTGCGTCGCAGACCTCAAGCGCAAAATCGAGTTCGGTGGCGGTGAAATTCTCGGGGCTGTACTCGAGCACCCATTCGGTTTCCGGCTGGGTCAAGGTGAGTTCGCGGACCAGCGTCACCGCCGACACTGCCATCGCCAGCACTTCGGCCTTGCTCAGGCCGAAGACGATTTCACGGAAGGGCTTGGAGGTCGCGTTGTAGATATGCACGATGGCGCGGCGCGCGCCCTTGAGCGATTCGAAGGTGCGGCGGATCAGCGCCTCGCGCGCCGGTGCCAGCACCTCGATGGTGACGTCGTCGGGAATGTGCCCGCCCTCGATCAGTTTGCGAACGAAGTCGAAATCGGTCTGCGACGCCGACGGGAAGGCGACCTCGATTTCCTTGAAGCCGACCTCGCACAGCGTCTTGAACATGCGCATCTTGCGCTCGGCGTTCATCGGTTCGAACAGCGCCTGATTGCCGTCGCGCAGGTCGGTGCTCATCCATACCGGCGCGCTGGTGATGGTGCGTGATGGCCACTGGCGATCGGCGATGTCGACCGGCGGGAAGGCGGTGTATTTGCTGGCGGGGTCTTTTAACATGATGGCTATTCCTCGGGTCGGCGCAGGCGACTGTTTCAATGGGAGGATGATACCGAATGAAGCGCGGCAGGTGCTTGCGTTTTGTTGAGCGTTGATCTATAAACGCGAAATATAAACGTATAAATTAACTGTTTTACGCAATAAACTTGCCGGGTAATAAAACAATGGGCAATAAGATTGAAATGGATCGCTTCGACCGCCAGATTCTGCAGGTGCTGCAGCAGGATGGACGAATCAGCAACCAGGATCTGGCCGATCGCATCGGTCTTTCGCCTTCACCGTGTCTGCGGCGGGTGCGCGCGCTCGAGGAGGCCGGGGTGATCACCGGCTATCGCGCCTTGCTCGACGCCAAGGCGCTGGGCTATACGCTGATGGCGCTAATCTACATCGCCATGGACAAACATACCCCCGACCGTTTCGAACATTTCGAGCAAGAAATCAGCATCATCCCCGAAGTGCTCGAATGCCTGCTGATCACCGGGCAGGACGCCGATTATCAGATCAAGGTGATCGTGTGCGACATGGAAGCGTATCAGGAGTTGTTGCTCAACCGGATCAACCGCATCCAGGGCGTCAACGGCGTGCATTCGAGCTTCGTGCTGCGCCGGGTGGTCGACAAGGCGACGCTGCCGGTTTGAGGCAGGTCGCGGTGCCGGCAGTCAGCACGCGGTCAAGCCACCGTCGACCGGAAGCGACACGCCGTTGACAAAGGTCGCTTCGTCGGAAGCGAGGTAGAGCGCGGCGTTGGCGACATCGAGTTCGGTTGCCAGGCGGCCGAGCGGGACTTCGCCGAGGCGCTCTTCCTTGCGCAAGGGGTTCTGAAACAGAACCTGAACCAGCGGCGTATCGACGGTGCTCGGATGGATCGAATTGCAGCGGATATTGTCCTTGGCGTAGCGCACCCCGACGGTCTTGGTCATCAGCGTGAGCGCGCCTTTGGTGATGGTGTAGGCCTCGGTGGTGTATTTGTGGCCGACCAGGCCGCAGATCGACGACATATTGATGATCGCGCCGCCGCCGGCCTGGCGCATGATCGGAATGGCGTGCTTGATTCCCAGGAAAGGTCCTTTGACGTTGACCGCGAGCATGGCGTCGAGGTTTTCCTCCTTCATGTCCTCGATCGTTTCGCGGATGTTGATCCCCGCGTTATTGACCAGCACGTCGAGCCGGCCGCAGCGTTCGACGACCTGCGCCAGCGCGGCGACCCAGTCTTCTTCGCGCGTCACGTTGAGCGGCAGGAAGGCGGCCTGGCCGCCGAGTTTCTCGATTTTAGCGACGGTCGCCTGGCCGACTTCGGCGTTCATGTCGCAGACGAAGACCGTCGCACCTTCTTCAGCGAAGCGTGCGGCGATCGCTGCGCCCAAGCCCTGCGCCGAGCCGGTGATCAAGGCAATCTTGTTTTTCAGTCGCATGTCTATTCCCCTTGTTGGTTTGGGCTAGCTCGATCGAGCCGCCCGAATGATCCGGCACAGGCGTGCCGAAGCTGACTCAATCAGCGCTTCGCCTGCGCGCATGCAGTGCTCGAGGCTCATCGGCCCCGCGCAGATGCTGATCACCGCGTCAATGCCCTGAGCCAGGACCTGGTCGGCGCCTTCGCCGACGCTACCGGACAGACAGAAGACCGGTACCTTGAAGCGCTTGGCGAGTTTGGCCACGCCGACCGGCGCCTTGCCGAAGGCCGTCTGGAAGTCGGTCCGGCCTTCGCCGGTGATGACGAACGAGGCGCCCTCGACGAGCGTCGCGAAATCGACCGCGTCGAGAACGATGTCAACACCGGGCCGCAGTTTGGCCGCAGTAAAAAAAAGCAGCGCCGCACCGAGCCCGCCGGCTGCGCCGGCGCCCGCCTGTTCGGCGACGTCCCGGCCGGTCGCCGCGCTGGCGCAGGTGGCGAAATGGGCGAGCGCTGCGTCGAGTTCGGCGACGACCTGCGGCGACGCGCCTTTCTGCGGGCCAAACACGGCGGATGCGCCGCGCGGGCCGCAGAGCGGGTTGTCCACGTCGCAGGCGACGACGATTTCCGTTTCGCTCAGGCGCGCATCGAGCCCGGTGAGATCGATATGACTCAATTGCGCGAGCGCTGCGCCACCTTCGGCCAGCGGCCTGCCGTCGTCGCCAGTAAAACGCGCCCCCAGCGCGCGCATCATTCCCATGCCGCCATCGTTGGTCGCGCTGCCGCCGATGCCGATGATGATGCGGCGCAGGCCGGCGTCGAGCGCTGCGCGGACCAGTTCGCCGGTGCCGCAACTGCTCGTCAGGCGCGGATCGCGCCGCTCCGGCGGCAGCAGCGGCAGGCCCGAAGCCGCCGCCATTTCGATCACCGCCGTCGCGCCATCGCCGAGGACTCCCCATTGCGCAGTGATTCTGTCGCCCAACGGGCCGCCCACCTGGGTGCGGTGCAACTGCCCGCCGGTCGTGCCGATCAGCGCCTCGACCGTTCCCTCGCCACCATCGGCGATCGGGACCAGGTGAACGTCGGCGTCCGGAAACACCTGCCGTATTCCGCGCTGCATGGCTTGGCCGACGCCCAGAGCCGAAACGCTGCCTTTGTATGAATCCGGAGCGACGACGATACGCAATTTTCTCTCTTCCGGCACGGCGGCTTACTTGCGCACTTCGACCTTGGCCAGCTTCTCGTAGTAGCGAACGATGGCGCTGTGGTCGTTGGCGCCCATCTCGTCGCACTTGAGCGCCTGCAGCGTCTCCATGATGTTGGCGGTGAGCGGCACCGGCACGTTGAGTGCGTGCGCGGTGTCGAGCGCGTTCTGCAGGTCCTTGATGTGCAGCTCGATGCGGAAACCGGGCTTGAAGTTGCCGTCGAGGATCATCGGAATCTTGGCGTTCATCACCGTCGAACCGGCCAGCCCCCCCTTGATCGCGTTGAACACCGCTTCCGGGTTGACGCCGGCCTTGGTCGCCAGCACGAAAGCTTCGGAGACCGCAGCGATGTTGAGCGCGACGATGATCTGGTTGGCGAGCTTGGTGACGTTGCCGGCGCCGATTTCGCCGACATGCACTGCCGACGAGCCCAGTTTTTCGAGGATCGGCTTGACGCTCGCGAAGGCCTTGACGTCGCCGCCGACCATGATCGCCAGCGTTCCCTCGATGGCCTTGGGCTCGCCGCCGGAAACCGGCGCGTCGATCATGACGACGCCCTTGGCCTTGACCGCAGCGCAGATTTCCTGCGCGGCGGCAGGGGCGATCGAACTCATGTCGACCAGGATGGTTCCGCTCCTGGCACCGTCGAGCACGCCGTCGGCGCCGAGCACGGCTTCCCTGACCTGCGGCGAGTTGGGCAGCATGGTGATGATCACCTCGCTGTGCGCGGCGACCTCCTTGTTCGACGTCGCGGCCTTGGCGCCGAGCGCGACGAGGTCGTCCATGGCGGCGAACTTGTCATAGACGGTCAGCGCGTAGCCGGCCTTGAGCAGGTTCTTGGCCATGGGACGGCCCATGATGCCGAGTCCGATAAATCCGATATTCATTTCATTCTCCCGAGAGGTGGTGCAGCAAAGCGCTTTGCCTTGGTGTCGTTCAGGGCGTGGCGATGTAGAGTGCGGCTTGGTCGGTTTCGCGATTGGCGGCGACGATGATGTCGCGCGTCTTTTCGTGCAACACATAGACGTTGCTGGGGCCGACGCCCGCTTCGATGAGCACGGTCTCGAGCGTCAGCGGCTTGGTCTGGCTGGCGCGGACATAAAACAATTCCTGCTTGCCGCGCCGGCAGCCGCCGATGAACACCGGAACGCCCGCCAGCGTGGTGGCGACGACGACGTGATAGAACTCGGTTGTCTCCGGGTGTTCGTAGATCTTCCTCAACGATCCGTCGATCTTCTTGTAGATTCGGAAATACGTGCCGTGAAAAGGCTCGATGGTGGCGAACTCGAGTTCGCCGTCGCCGTCGATATCGATCGCGCAAATGTCGCTGATCGGCCAATCCATGAACTGCTTGACCGTCCACTCGGCCCCAACGGTTTGCGGCGGCGTGACTTCGAAAGCGCCTTCCTCGCCGGTTACCAGAGCGCGCATCACGCCGTCCTGGGTCAGCCGGCTATAGCCGTGGTTCTTGGTGATCCCGTCCTTGAGTACCTTGATCTCGAGCGCGCCGACGCCGGTGTATTCGCCGACCCAAATCTTTCCGGGGCTCGACCAGTCTTCCTTCGAGTCCTTGGTGGTGGCCAGCGTGCAGGCGATGAAATAGTGACGGCCGCCGACGGTCAGCAGATCGAAGCGATGGATGTACGGCAGCGCCAGAATGTCGGTCACCTCGTATTCGCCAGACGGCAACGGGCGAACATGGACGACCTTGGCTTCTTCCCACTGGAACATGCGGAAGAATTTCTGCACCGCCAGGAACTCGCCGTTGGTCCCCGGAATCGGGACGATCGACATGGTGCCGCCCGGGCCTTCCCAGACGGTATGCGCGGTGTCGTAATCGGGGCCGGTCCACGCCAGGCAGGGGCCTTCACCTTCGGAAGCGACGAGAATCCGCGTCACGCCATCGACGACGATGCTGTTGGCCGAATAGCAATTCGGCAAGGTGGTCAGGACTTGTTTTTCAATTTTCATGGGGCTGCTCCGGTGGTGGGTGGGGGCGCGTAATCCGCCTCTGCTTGGCATGCGGCGGTGCGGTGAATCATCAAAGACGCTTTTGCAGTGAAGTGGCCAAGGTCTTGAGCAGCAAAAAGCACGACGTTGCGCCGGCGTCGAGGACGCCGATCGAGCGCTCGCCGAGCCGGCTGGCGCGGCCGACTCGCGCCTGCAGGTCCTTGGTCGACTGCCAGCCTCGCTCAGCCGCTGCGTTCATCGCCGAGAGCGCCGCGCTGAAGTCGGCGCCGCCGGACAACGCCGCAAGATAGGCGTCGCGCGCCGGCACCAGCGTGTCGATCAGCGTCTTGTCGCCGACCTTGGCGCTGCCGACGCTCTCGACTTCGTCAATGGCGCGGGCGAGCGCGCGGCCGAAGAGCGCCGCATCGAGCTGCCGGTGACCGGCGAACGTTTCTGCGAGGCCGATGAAGAAGCTGCCGTAGAGCGGCCCCATCGAACCGCCGATGCCTTCGAGCAGCGTCATCCCCAAGGTATCAAGGCTTTCGCCAAGACCCGGCAGCGACGGCGACTCGAGCAGGCGCTCGCGGCATTGCGAGAAGCCTTTGCTCATGTTGATGCCGTGATCGCCGTCGCCGATCGCGCCGTCGATCTCGGAGAGATAGGCGCGGTTGTCGTTGATCGTCTCGATCAGGTCGAGGACGACCTGGCCGGCACTGGCGAGCTCAATCGTCTGGCTCATGCTTTTGCTCCGGGCATGTTCAAGCCGATCGACGAACAGGGATGTCTGATCAGCGTTTCGAGTTCGTCGTCGAGTTGCAGCAGCGACAGCGTGACGCCCATCATCTCGAGCGAGGTGAAGAAGTTGCCGATGAGCGGAACGGCGACGACGATGCCGGCGTCGGCCAGCAGTTCGGCGACGCTATGGTAGAGAATGTACTGTTCCATCAGCGGCGTCGCGCCGAGTCCCGAAAGCAGTACGGCGACGCGGTCGCCGCGTTTGAACGGCAGATCGCCGAGCACCGCATCGACCATGATCCTGGCCATTTCCGTCGCCGGAACGATGGCGCTGACGGAAATTCCGGGCTCGCCATGGTGGCCGATGCCGACTTCCATCTGTCCGTCGGCGATATGGAAATTGGCCTTGCCGACGGCGGGAATGGTGCACGAGGTCAGTCCGATGCCGATGCTGCGCGTCTGCGCGATGGTGCGCTGCGCGACCTCGATCACCTGATCGAGCGTTCCACCCTGCGCGGCGCAGGCGCCGGCGGCCTTCCACATCAGGATTTCACCGGCGACGCCGCGCCGCTTGGCCTCGTCGCCCCTGGCGGCGGACGCCACGTCGTCGTTGGCGACCACCGTCTTGACCGCGATGCCGGCACGGTCGGCGAGCTTGAGCGCCATCTTGACGTTCATGTTGTCGCCGGCGTAGTTGCCGTAGAGGCAGGCGACGCCGGCGCCGCCGTCGGCAGCCTTGATGGCGTCGAAGAAGCTCTTGGCGGTCGGCGACGAAAATATCTCGCCGACGGCAACCGCATCGACCAGGTTTTCGCCGACATAACCGATGAAGGCGGGTTCGTGGCCTGAGCCGCCACCGGTGACGATGCCGACCTTGCCGGCCAGGGGCGCGCCGCGATGCTTGATGACGCGCGGATTGCCGGGGGCGGAAACCAGCTCGGGATGGGCGCACAGGATGCCCTTGAGCATATCCTCGACGACCAGGTCTGGATTGTTGATTACGCGGTTCATGTGATCTTCTTGGTCGGGTGTCTAAAAAGAGTTGAGCTGCAGCTAGCGAGCGGCCGACTTGCGCACTTCGACTTTGGCCAGCTTTTCGTAGTAGCGCACGATGGCGCAATGATCGAGGCCGCGCATGTCGTCGCTGATCAGCGCCTGCAGGATCTCCATCACGCTGGCCGTCAGCGGCAAGGGGACGTTGAGCCGGTGGCCGGTATCGAGGACATTTTGCAAATCCTTGGTGTGCAGCTCGACGCGCCCGCCAGGGTTGAAGTCGCCGTTGAGGATCATCGGCACCTTGGCATTCATCACCGTCGACCCGGCGAGGCCGCCCTTGATCGCGTTGAACACCGCTTCCGGATCGACGCCGGCTTTGGTCGCCAGCACGAAGGCTTCGGCGACCGCAGCGATGTTGAGCGCGACGATGATCTGGTTGGCGAGCTTGGTGACGTTGCCGGCGCCAATGTCGCCGACCAGGACGACCGATCCGCCCATTTTTTCGAGCACCGGTTTGACCGTCGCGAAACTCGCAGCTTCGCCGCCGACCATGATCGCCAGCGTGCCGTCGATGGCTTTGGGCTCGCCGCCCGAGACCGGCGCGTCGAGCATGGCTACGCCCTTGGCCTTGAGCGCAGCGGCGATTTCCTGTGCGGCGTCGGGATCTATCGAACTCATGTCGACGACGATCGTTCCCGGGCGCGCGCCTTCGCTGACGCCGTCTTGGCCCAGTATGGCTTGCCTGACGTTAAGCGAATTGGGCAGCATGGTGATGACGACGTCGCTCTTTGCGGCGACGTCCTTGTTCGACGCGCCGGCCTGGGCGCCGAGCGCGACGAGGTCGTCGAGTTTGGCGTATTTGTCATAGACGGTCAGCGCGTAGCCGGCCTTGAGTAGGTTCTTGGCCATGGGGCGGCCCATGATGCCGACGCCGATAAATCCGATGTTCATTGTGTTCTCCTATTTGCCGAGCGCTTTTTTGGCGGCTTGGGCGATGTTTTTTTCGGTTAGTCCGTAGCGCACCAGAAGCTCCTCGTAACTGTGCGCCGAAGTGCCGAACTGATCGTTGATGCCGATCTGCTCGAAAGGCACATTGATCTCGCCGATGATCAGCGCGGCGATCGCGCTGCCCAGCCCGCCGATTTTGCTCTGCTCGTCGGCGGTGACGATCGCCTTCTTGCCGGCGACGTACTTGAGAATTTCGGATTTCTTGAGCGGCTTCAAGGAGCTGACGTTGATGACCTCGGCGGAAATGCCGTCGGCCTTGAGCTGCGCGGCCGCTTCGACCGACTTCCAGACCATCGCGCCGGTGGCGAAGATGACGACGTCGCTGCCTTCGACGATGCGCGTCATCTTGCCGATTTCGTAGTCGCCCTCGGCCGGGGTGTAGACGGGCAGTTCGTTGCGGTTGATACGGATATAAACGGGACCCTGGTGCGTGACCATGGCCTTGACCATCTTGCGCGTTTCGACCGCATCGACCGGGTTGAGCACCGTCATTCCGGGAATCAGGCACATCAGGTTGGCTTCTTCGATCGACTGGTGCGTCTTGCCGTCGCCGAAGTCGGAGAGACCACAACTCGATCCGCAGATCCTGACGTTGGCTTGCGGAATGGCGATGCTGCAACGGATCTGGTCGTAGGCGCGGCCGACGGCGAACACCGCGAAGGTGCTGTAGAAGGGGATCTTGCCGGCCAGCGCCAGGCCGGCGGCGGTCGATGCCATGTTCTGTTCGGCGATTCCCATTTCGAAATAGCGTTCCGGATAAGCGTCCTTGAACAGGCACGACATCGTCG